>ERZ773359.116-NODE-116-length-99550-cov-19.698608_pt1 | contig 99550 bp, 105 predicted proteins | sample MGYA00374955_ERZ773359 | MGnify/ENA primary metagenome ERZ773359 (study PRJEB29098, sample SAMN04486028) | biogas fermenter metagenome | study: EMG produced TPA metagenomics assembly of the Biogas fermentation microbial communities from Germany - Plant 4 DNA1... | reverse complement strand
CGATTGACCACAGAGCATCTGGGTATGCTACGCTTAGCTATTACTGAAGGGAGGAGATAGCTATGGGATTGTTTACAGGTATAGAGATCAGCAGCAGCGGACTTTCAGCACAGCGCCTTCGACTGGATGTAATCTCCAGTAATATTGCCAATGCTGAAACAACCCGCACAGGAGAGGTGGATGAGAGCGGTAATCCTGTTCCCTATCGCAGAAAAAATGTTGTCTTTGAGTTCGGTACACCTTTTAAAGTTTATTTACAGAAGAAAATCCACAGGTTGGGTGGTGTCCGTGTAAGCAGAATTATAGAGGATCCTGCAGAGCCCCGCCTTGTATATAACCCGGACCACCCGGATGCAGATGAAGAGGGATATGTGCGTATGCCAAATGTAAACGTTCTCACTGAGATGGTGGATTTAATCAGCGCCACACGCTCTTATGAAGCCAATGTTACCACATTAAATGCCACTAAGGAGATGTTTCTTCGGGCTTTAGAAATCGGACGCGGTTAACCGGCTAAGGAGGAGTTAAATGGAATCCATATTTGGAGTACAAACCTTTTCAGGAAAAACCTCTTTATTAAAAAATAATAAAGATGAGGATAGTGTTTCCTTTAAAGAGTTTCTTATGGCTTCTCTGCACCAGGTAAGCGATCTACAGAAGGATGCAGAGAAGAAGATGAGTGAGGTTGTTTTGGGTGATGCTCGCAGTGTACATGAGGTGATCATTGCCACTGAAAAAGCTGCACTTGCACTGCAACTACTGGTACAAGTACAGAATAAAGCAATTGATGCTTATCATGAGATCATGCGTCTTCAGTTCTAAGAATTGGGTTGGTATATTGTGAAGCAGATACTATTAAACCAAAAAGAAAAAGCTCTTAGTTTTTGGAACAAGCTTTCTAAAATACAAAAAATTCTTTTTGGCAGCGGTTTTGCAGTTATTATACTGGCTGCTATCATCATGATATTTTGGATAAGCAAACCGAACTATGTTCCTCTATATACAGATCTCAATACTGAGGATGCTGCCGCTATCACCGAGTATTTGAAAGAGAATAAGATCACTTACCAACTGGATGAGGGCGGTTCAACAGTTCTTGTTCCTAAGTCGCAAAAATATGATATACGCCTCGCTCTTGCCAATGAAGGGCTTCCTACAGGTGGTAGTATTGGTTTTGAATCATTTAACGAAACCCGTTTCGGTGAAACAGAAAGTGAACGCAGGGTGAGGTATCTAATTGCTCTCCAGGGAGAACTGGAAAGAACTATCGGAAAGCTTGATGCGGTGGATGATGTGCGTGTTCACATAGTTGTACCTGAACCATCGCTTTTTTTAGAAAACAAAAAAGATGCCACTGCAGCTGTGCTTGTCAAGATAAAACCGGGTCATCATTTAGATGCCGCACAGGTTAAAGGGATCATGAACCTTGTGGCTAGCGGAGTAGAGGGCTTAGAACCGAAAAATGTAACCGTGGTGGACACAGGGGGAAATATTCTATCTACCGGTGTGGAAAACGAAGCAACCACACAGAGCAGTTCAATGACTGCCAGGCAGCATCAGGTGGAGCAGGAATATGAGGAAAGGGTTGAAAACTCTGTACAAAAAATGCTTGACCAAGTTGTGGGTAAGGGAAAAAGTGTGGTCAATGCCCACATTTCTCTTGATTTTGATCAAGTAGAGATTCACCGGGAAATTTACGGTGATAAAACTGTCAGGAGTGAGGAGACAGAGGAAGAGCAAACTACAACTAACAATACTCCAGGTGGTACTCCTGGCAGTGACAGCAATATACCCGGAGATCAGTACCAGGAGCAGGAAGAAGGGACTGGTTCCACTTCAAAGTCTACGAGAAAAACCACAAATTATGAAATAGATAAAGAGGAGGAACACCGTATAGTTGCTCCAGGAGAGGTTAAACGATTATCCCTCTCTGTGGTTTTGGATGCTCAACCAACTGATGTGAATCAAAATGAAATCACTGATCTGGTCAGCAGTGCTGTTGGGCTGGATCCGGAGCGTGGGGATCAGCTGACAGTCACCTGTATGCCCTTTGATCGCAGTTGGACAGATGAGATGAAAGATGAAATGGATGCCGCTAAAAGACGCCAGCAGTATCTACTTTACGGTGCTACGGTTGTGGCAGTTATTCTGCTCGTTGCGGTTATCACTCTTCTTGTTAGGAGAAGGCAGCCCTTGGAAGATAGAATTGATTATATAACAGAAGGGCTTACTGTAGATGAAGTTTTAGATGCTCAGGAGAGAGAGTTATCGCAGGAGGAAAAAGAAAAGGCACGTATTGCAGAAAAAATAAGATCACAAGTGAGAAATCAACCTGATAAAGCTGCAGAACTTATTAAAGCATGGTTAAATGAGGATCTGAGGTGAACCCAATGAAATTGTTAACAGGGAGACAAAAGGCTGCGATATTATTGATCACTTTAGGGCCAGAACTATCATCTCAAATTTTTAAACACCTGCCTGATAGCGAAGTTGAAAAACTAACACTGGAAATAGCCAACATCAGAAAAGTTTCTCCGGAAAAGAGAGATCAGGTATTTCAGGAATTTTATGAACTTGCTCTGGCTAATGACTACATCAGCCAGGGAGGTATTGATTACGCAAAAGAGCTTTTGGAAAAGGCATATGGTGAAGAAAAAGCAGCAGAGATTATAGGTCGATTGACAGCAAATCTGCAGGTAAGGCCCTTTGATTTTGCCAGAAAGACCGATCCCGGCCAGCTGTTAAATTTTATCCAGTATGAACACCCCCAGACCATTGCCTTAATTATGGCATATCTGGACACAGAGCAAGCATCTGCAGTGCTTTCATCCCTGCCTGCTGAACTGCAGGTGGATGTGGCCCGCAGATTGGCCTTAATGGAGAGCACATCTCCGGAGATTTTGAGAGAGGTGGAAAATATACTGGAACATAAACTCTCTACAGTGGTTACACAGGATTATACCCAGGCCGGTGGGGTGGAAACACTGGTAGCCGTCCTTAACCGTGTAGATCGAGCAACAGAAAAAACAATTATTGAAACACTGGAAGTGCAAGACCCTGAGCTGGCTGAAGAGATCAAGAAACTGCTATTTGTTTTTGAAGATATTGTCCAGTTGGATGATAGGGCGGTACAACTGGTTCTCAGACAGGTTGACTCCCATGATCTGGCTCTTGCCCTCAAAGGGTCGGGAGAAGAGGTAATGAATAAAATCAAACGCAATATTTCCAAAAGGGCAGCACAAATGCTGCAGGAAGAGATCGATTATATGGGGCCTGTGCGCTTGCGGGATGTAGAAGAGGCCCAACAGAAAATTGTTGCTGAGATACGTAGACTGGAGGAACAGGGACAGATTATTATTACGAGAGGTGGAAGGGATGAAATCATTTTATAAGGTAATTAAGGCTGACCACCTGGATATACACCCTCCCCGGGTTATAAACTTTACATTTCGGAAAAATCAGAGCAAAACCGAAGTTGAGAAAGATATTATCGAGGAAACTGAACTGAAAGCTCAGCAACTTTTAAATGCTGCCCGCAGAAAAGCTGAGGAGATTATCGCGCAGGCCAAAGCTGAGGCTGATAAGCTCATAAAAGATACCCATCAAAATATAAATGAGCTGCAAAGAGAGGCGGAAAAGGCAGGTTATGAGGCAGGATTTCAGGCAGGCCAGGCTTATTGGGAGGAGGCGTGGGAGCAACTGCGTCAAGAAATCGCCAGTCAAAAAGAAATTTTGATAGAAGAAAGAAATAAAATGCTCAAACAGTTGGAACCTGAAATAATACAATTAGCTGTTACAATAGCTAGATCAGTGATTCATGCTGAACTTTGTTTGGCTCCAGAGCAAATCAATTCCATTGCAAGAGCGGTATTAGACCGTGCCCAGGGAGAAGGAAAACAGATTTTAAAAGTGTCTTCTGAGGATTACGATGAGATCACATCTTTGCTTGGGGAAGATAGAGCCAACAGCACAAGATTGGAAATAACGTGTGATACTTCATTGAAGAGGGGATGTAGGGCTGAAACGCCCTTTGGTGAGGTGGATGGTACCATCGAGGGTCAACTGCAGGAGGTTATCTATGATCTCCAGGAAGTGAGCCGGAGTGATTAGCCTAGGAAAATATATCAGACGCATGGAACACTTTGAACCAATTAAATATAGAGGGAAAATCGTAGAAATTATTGGATTAACCATTGAAGCACTGGGCCCCTGGGGTAATGTGGGTGAGCTCTGCTATATTCTTACTTCTAAGGGCAGGATCAAGGCTGAGATAGTTGGATTCAAAGGGGAGCACACAATCCTCATGCCATTGGGTGAAGTTGGTGGAGTGGGGCCCGGCTGTATAGTTGTCGCCTCTGGGGACATTTTCAAGGTTGGTGTCGGCCCTACTTTGAAAGGCAGAATTCTCGACGGTTTGGGGCAGCCAATTGATGGGAAGGGACCCGTACTTGCGGAGAATTGGATTCCGGTCAGTTCTGAGGCGCATAATCCTCTGGATCGGATCAGAATTAAGGAACCTTTACCCCTGGGAATCAAGGCGATCGATGGACTCCTGACCTGCGGCAAAGGACAGAGATTGGGTATTTTCGCAGGAAGTGGAGTTGGCAAAAGTGTTCTTCTCGGGATGATCGCCCGCAATACAACAGCAGATGTTAATGTAATTGCTCTCATCGGTGAAAGGGGCCGGGAGGTTCTGGAATTCATTGAAAAGGATCTGGGAGATGAGGGGCTAAAACGGTCTGTTGTGGTAGCTGCCACCTCGGACCAGCCCGCTTTAGTCAGAGTGAAAGGGGCTATGGTAGCTACCGCGATCGCTGAGTATTTCCGCAATGAGGGCCTTAATGTCCTATTGATGATGGATTCTGTGACTAGATTTGCTATGGCGCAGAGGGAAATAGGACTTGCTGTAGGTGAACCACCAGCTACCCGTGGTTACACTCCATCAGTGTTTGCTCTGCTGCCTAAACTTCTGGAGAGGGCAGGGACAAACCAGAAAGGTACTATTACAGGCCTTTATACAGTTCTTGTAGATGGTGATGACCTCAATGAACCTATCGCTGACGCAGTGAGGGGGATACTCGATGGTCATATAGTACTGTCAAGAGAACTGGCTGCTCAAAATCACTACCCTGCTGTGGATGTTTTAAATTCGGTCAGCAGAGTGATGATCGATATCGTAGGGCAGAGGCATCTACTTCGCGCTTCTAAGATGCGCAGCATTCTGGCTACATATAGGGAAGCAAAAGATATGATTGAGATTGGGGCCTATAGACATGGTACCAATCAGAAGATAGATGAAGCTATAAGGATGCAGGAGCAGTGCGATTCTTTTTTAAGGCAGGGAATCTGGGAAAAATTTAGTTTTCAGGAAACACAAAACCTTTTGGAAAAACTTTTTCCTGATGAGGAGCGGAATTAGAGTTGAAAAAATTTCATTTTCGTCTGGAAAAATACCATAACTTCAAGGAGCAGGAAGAAAAAGCAGCACGACTGGAATTGTTCCGGGCACGCAGGGCTTACCAGGAGGAGGCCGATAAACTGGCTGCTCTTCAGGGTAAAACTATAGAACTGATCTCACAAAACAAGATACTCCTTACAGGATCCATCCAACTGGAACTGCTGAATAACTGTATAGGATGTTTGGCAGTACAGAAAAATTTAGAGGAGGAACAGGCTGCTGCAGTTCAGGAAAAAGAAGAAAAAATGAAACGGGAACAGCAGGTTTATTTGGAGGTACGGAAGGCAAGCAAATTATTAGAACGTTTATACCACCGCCAGTGGAATGAATTTTATCAGGAGTATTTAAAGGAAGAGCAAAAGCTTTTGGATGAGATCGGTCTGATTATCCACTCCAGGGAATAAGGAAACATAATGGGTTATCACCTCTGACATCCGGTTTCCGGCCTCAGACCTTAATAAAGGTAGGTAAGATGATGAAACTATCAGGCAGAGCTATTATCCTTATTTTGATCATACTATCCATCGGAGTAACTGCGGCAGCAGTTGCAGCAGGGTGGATTGATCTCAAAAAAATGGCAGATATGCTGCCTATATCAAATGATAATGAAGTGATCAGTGAGTTGGAAGAGCAGAATAAGGAGCTCAAAAAACGCCTGGCAGAACTTGAAGAAATGTTACAGAAGGAAAAGGAGCAGCGACTGAAGCTAGAGCAGGTGATAACAACCTCCCTTGAGAGGGAAAAAGAGTCTACAGAATCTGTAGATAGAAAGGTGAATGATATAAAAGACTACAAGAAAGTAGGGGAGTATTACGCTGGGATGGAGCCTCTTACAGCAGCAGGTATTTTGGAGAGGATGACTCCTGAAGTGGCAGGAGAAATTCTGACAGGAATGGATAAAGAAGATGCAGGCGAGATCCTGGCGGTGATGGAGCCTGAAAGGGCCGTACAGGTGACCGAGATGATAGCCATCTGTGAAGCCCTGAATAAGGATAAAAAAATCAGGTAAAGGAGGTGACATATGGAACCAGTAACTTTAGTACCCATTTTCGGGAATCATCCAGAGGTAGAGACTAACATTAGTGCAGGGAGAATAAATCCTAAAGAATCGGTTTTCTCCTTTTTGCAGATCATTGAGGCACTGTTAAATTTGCAGCAGAATGTTTCCGGAAGAACGGACAATAAAGGAGAGGGGGACTCTCTCGATCCGACTGTTATTGGTGAGAAGAACCAGAAAGAAGAAAAAGAACAGCTGAACTCTTCCGGGCAGGGGGTATCTCTATCTCCGCAAAATATTAGGGATCATCTGCTTTCTATCGGAACAGATACTCAACTAAAGCAGAATAATTTTGAAATGGCAGATATCCTTGAACTTCTTTCATTGGTGAATGTAAAGGGAACCGATAATTCTCACAGCAGTGAAACAGCTCTTTTTACAACACCATTATTAGGAAAAGTTGATCTGCAGAATGCCCTCCAAGGAAGCATGACAAATACTGTTCAGGATGGTATACCAGCATATGTTACGCAAGAAAGTGTGCAGCAGAACCAGGGTTTCTCAGTTCTTTCTGATGTGGTTGCAACAGCTGAATCTATACTGCTGGATGCTGCTGTGAAAGCTGAAGCAGTAATGCCCGATTCTGCACAACCGGAAAGCCTGTTGTCTGATTCACCAATAACAGCAGCCGAAAAAAAAGCAGAGGCTGAGCAATGCAAGCTGTTTGAACGGTTTTCCGGAATAAAAATTGAGGAGCAGCCTGTTAGTGTAAGAACTCAGGATAACCCAAGTGTCCAGAATGAGATCAATCAATTTGGCTCTTTACCGACAGGGCACGGATCTGCCTCTACAGAAGCTTTATTAGGCTATCAAAAAAATGATCTGTCAATTCCCAAGGATATGCTGCCTGGTGAAACAGCGGAGTTGATTGCTAATCAGATTGTGGATAAAGCCGAGCTTTTTATGGGAAAGGAGCGGGCAGATTTAAGACTGCAATTGAACCCCGATTTTTTGGGTCACCTTAAACTGGTCATCAGGGTAGAGAATGGAGTAATTCACGCACACTTTATTGCGGAAAACCAGATCACCGCCAGCCTGATCGAGGGACAGATGCAGGACCTGCGCCAGTGTCTGGAGCAGCAGGGGATCAGTTGGCAGCAGATCAGTGTTGCAGTCGGTGGTCAGGATTCTTTCCAAGGCCATAATGGTTATGCAGCCTATAACAGTTCACAGGGTAATGGCCACAACGGAGAGGATCCCACTCCTGATGAGCAGAGGGAACAGCCATGGTGGCGAGAGGGAATAGTCGATTATCTCGTTTAAGGAGGTGAGGCATATGCCAGGAATAGAGGCTATTAACGGGACTGGGCAGCAAGTTTATTCGTACAACAACAGCCTAGGTAAGGAAGACTTTTTGAAACTGTTGATCTGTCAGCTCAAACAGCAGGATCCCCTAGAACCGGTGAAAAATACGGAGTTTTTAGCTCAGATGTCCCAACTGACCTCCCTGGAAACCCTGCAGGATCTGAACAAGAAAATGGAACAATTGGTTGCATTGCAGCAGTTAGCTTGGGAACAGCAGGAAGTTGCCTTTTCAGCTAACCTGCTTGGCTGTATGGTGGAAGCGGTTAATCCTGAAGATGGTAAGGTGATTTCAGGGAAGGTGCTGGGTTTCTATCAGAACAAAGGTATCATCTATCTGCAGCTGGACGATAAAGCTGTTCCCGTTTATTGGGTAAATAAAGTATCAGTTGCCGCTGGGGAGGGTGAGGGCCGATGACCGATAAGATCTATTTCCCTGAACCAATTCTGCAGCCTACACCAGGTAGGGATAGAGCAGTAAAGGACACAGGGAAAGGAAAGTCTTTTGAAGAGATACTCAAACAGCAGTCATTGAAATTCTCAGCGCATGCCAAGGAGAGGATCGCTCATAGAAAGATACCCCTTGATGTCAACCAGATCCAAAGAATCAACAGCGCTGTAGAAAAAGCTGCTGCCAAGGGAGCAAAGGATTCTCTGATTTTGATGGACAACCTCGCCCTGATCGTGAGTGTTAAAAACCGGACTGTAGTAACTGCCATGGATGGGAAAAGCATCAGGGGGAATGTCTTCACCAATATCGACAGTGCGGTCATCATTTAAGAACAGACGGGCTGGACCTCAAAAAAGAGGGAGCCCGGGTTTACGGATTGACTGAAGTAAACCACCCAATAAGGAGGTCATTAAAATGATGCGTTCTTTGTTTGCCGCTGTTTCAGGGCTTAAGACCCACCAGCAGCGGATGGATATTATCGGTAACAACATAGCCAATGTTAACACTTTTGGATTTAAAAGGAGTCGGGTAACCTTTCAGGATATGCTCAGCCAAACAATAAGAGGGGCGAGCCGTCCTGTGGCCGGCGGAAGGGGAGGAACCAACCCCATGCAGATTGGACCCGGTGTTTCACTGGGAAGTATTGATCTGATCATGGGAGGGAGCAGTCTGCAGGATACTGGAAAAAATACTGATCTGGGCATAGATGGGGATGGCTTTTTTATACTCAGTGATGGTAGCAGAACCTATTATACCAGGGTAGGGAGTTTTGATTTTGGCGAAGATGGCAGCCTGGTAAGCCTTATTAATGGTATGCGTGTTCAAGGGTGGATGCCGGATAACCCGGATACCCTGACCGATATCAGGATAAATATCAATGAGTCGGAAAGTGCCAAAGCTACTACAAAAATGGTTATTGGGGGAAATCTAGACAGCAGGGTTCCTATATATATTGACTCAGATCAAACAACTACTTCCCGGGTTTTACTGCGCCATACAGTTTACGATTCCAAGGGACAGGAATACACAGTGCCTATTGAATTAACAAAAACCGGTGATAATGAGTGGACCTGGATGCTTGCAGGTTTTATTGAAGGCCCAGCTGGACAGACAATAGATGCTGATCAAAGTGGTGTAATTTATTTCAACAATGATGGGACATACCAGGGAGTTGACGAAAATACTATCACATTTGAACCTGATGGTTCAGATCCAGTTAACATCATACTGGATTTCTCTAAACTGACCCAGTATGGTTCAGATCACGATGCTGCTGTAGAAAGTCAGGACGGGTATAAAAGTGGGGTGCTTGACAGCTATACCATTGACCAGAACGGGAACATTGTGGGGGTTTTCTCCAATGGTGTAACGAGAAATCTGGGGCAAATTGCCTTATCCCGTTTTGCCAACCCTGCTGGTTTGCTGAAAGAAGGGAACTCACTTTACTCGATAACCAGCAACTCCGGATCCCCTCTTATCGGTACTGCAAACAGTGGAGGTTTTGGCAGCATCAAACCGGGTTCTTTAGAGATGTCTAATGTGGATCTCTCCACAGAGTTTACCGATATGATCATAACACAGCGAGGTTTTCAAGCTAATTCACGGGTTATCACTACTTCAGATGAAATGCTTCAGGAACTGGTCAACCTAAAGAGATAAAAAATTTAAGTAAATGCCCCGCTTATTAAAAGCGGGGCTCCCCGATGGGGGGAATAAAGAGGTGATAATATGATTCCCTTAACACGCCTCAATAACCAGGAGTTTTATGTCAATTGTGATTTGATCGAGTTTATTGAAAGAACACCTGATACAGTGGTGACCCTAACTACAGGGAAGAAGTTTATTGTGAAAGAAGACCCCAAAGAGGTCATCAGGCGTATAGTAGATTATCGCCGTTCCACATTCCATTGTCAGTTAATGGGTGCGGTGAAGCATTTGGATAAGGAGGATGAAGATAATGGCTGAGCCTAATAGTGATAGCATAATGGAGCGGCAGGGAAAGGAAATTGTAATCAATCAAAAGGTTTTAATATTCGGTTGTGCAGCAATTGCATTATGTGCAGTGATTGCGCTGTTTGCAGTTTATATGGCGTTGAGAAGCGGTGCCAATTATGCTGGAGGTAATAATCGTCAAACTAGTGCTGCTCAAATAGGACCACTGTTTGAACTGGGGGAACTAACTACTAATTTGGCTTCAGGAGGAGAGAAGAAATATGTAAAAGTGAACATTGTTTTTGAATTGAATGATAAATCACTTGAAAAAGAAATTAAAGAAAAACTCCCGGTTTTAAGCGACAGGATAATTGTTTTACTAAACAGTAAAAAAAGCGATGATCTTTCAGCTGAGAATCGCGCCAAATTAAAGAACGAAATACTTTCAAACCTCAACACAGTATTAACCACAGGTAAGCTGGAGGATATCTATTTTTCAGACTTGGTGATGCAGTAACAGGTGTTTTCGGGGGGTAGAGGTTATGGTTGAGATATTAACACAGGATGAGATAGACACTTTATTAAGCGCACTTGAATCAGGAGAAATTACAGCAGATGAGCTGCGCAAAGAGGAACAGACAAAAAAAATTCGAACCTATGATTTTCGCAGACCAAATAAGTTTTCCAAAGAACAGATCAACACATTAGAGTTGATCTATGACAATTATGCGCGCACATTGTCTACATATCTTTCTGCACAACTGCGTATAGGTGTCCAGGCATCATTAATATCTGTGGAACAGCTTACCTATGAGGAGTTCATACGTTCCATTCCTGATCCTTCGGTAATGGTTGTTTTTAGTATGAAGCCCCTTGAAGGCAACGGGATATTGGAAATAAAAACACCACTGGCTTTTGAACTGATCGACCTTCTATTTGGGGGGAAAGGGGGTTTGCCTTTTAAAATCCGCCCTTTAACTGAAATAGAGCGAGTCATAATTGGGCGTATCGGACAGCAAATGCTGAATATCTCTGGAGAGGTTTGGGCTAATGTCCTTGATTTTCAGCCAAGGGTGGCATCTATTGAGTCCAATCCACAATTTGCCCAGATCGTTTCCCCCACTGAAATGGTCATTTTAGTATCATTGGAAGCCAGGATCGGCCAGGTCGATGGAATCATCAGTTATTGTTTACCGTATTTGGCATTAGAGCCGATTTTGGGTAAGTTGAGCGCCCATTATTGGTTCACGAGAGATGCGGGGGGCAGCAATCAAGAGCGTCACTGTTACTTACAAGAACAATTATCCTGTGTTAAAGTTCCGGTGAAAGTGCTGTTGGGTTCCAGTTATATTACTGTAAAAGAACTGTTGGAAATTCAAGTGGGTGATGTTGTAACAACAGATCAAAGGATTGATCAAGATCTGGGTGTGTATGTTGGCAACCGTCTTAAATTTACTGCCAAACCAGGTGTTTTTCATAATAGGATTGCTGTTCAAATAACAGGGGTAAATCAGAAGGGAGGCTCAGATGGTGAGTGAAAAAGATTTAACTCAGGCAGAAATCGATGCTTTACTCAGGGGTGAATTTAACAGCAGTGTGTTAACTGAAATGGAAAAAGATGCTCTTGGTGAAATTGCCAATATCACCATGGGAACTGCGGCTACTACTCTTTCCAGCATAATTACAAAAAAAGTGGAAATAACAACACCCCAGCTAAGTATCACTACTCAATCCAAACTGCGGTATGATCACCCACTCCCATATGTTATTGTCAATGTCCAGTATACCGATGGATTAGTAGGGGAGAACCTGCTTATTTTGAAGATACGTGATGCGTCTCTGATCGTTGACCTGATGATGGGTGGGGATACCAGTGAGGCCCCTGAAGAATTGAATGATATTCATTTGAGCGCCATCGGAGAGGCTATGAACCAGATGATGGGGTCCGGTGCAACTTCTATGTCTTCGGTTTTTCAAAAGAAAGTTACTATTTCTCCTCCATCTGTAAGAGTGATCAACTTAGCTGAGGAGAATATTCAGCCGCATGATAATGGTGACCTATTGGTGAAAATAGTTTTCCGTATGGCAATTGAAGGTATTATTGACAGTGAAATTATGCAGTTGATACCGATTGATTTTGCTAAACAGACTGCCAAATACCTGATTGGGAAGATCGGACACAGTGATGGTGAACAATTGCAAAAACATTCTACTGAACAAATGCCAGCTATGACAAAAGCAGTTCCTGAGGGGAGTGCTGCCTCTGGTATAGCAGTGCAGCAGGTTCAATTTGCTCCTTTAGAGGAAAACCAAAGCTCCCATGAGATGAGCAATATTTCATTATTATTAGATGTTCCTTTACAGTTCACTGTGGAATTGGGAAGAACTCAGAGGACGATTAAAGATGTATTGGAACTGGGGCCGGGAGCTATTATTGAATTGGACAAAATGGCAGGGGAAGCCGTTGACATATATGTCAATGGAAAATCCATTGCCAAAGGGGAAGTTGTTGTTATTGATGAAAATTACGGTGTGAGGATTACAGAAATTTTGAGTTCAACTGAGAGGATCAGTAATTTACGGTAGGAATCGGTTCCGAGGAGGTAGACCAATGGGAAAAAGGGTACTGATTGTTGATGATGCTGCATTTATGCGGATGATGCTAAAAGATATTTTGGTTAAGAATGGTTATATTGTAGCCGGAGAAGCAGAAAATGGGACAGTTGCTATTAGCAAGTATAAGGAGTTAAATCCTGACCTGGTAACCATGGATATTACCATGCCTGAAATGGATGGAATCAGTGCCTTAAAAGAAATACGCAAGATTGATCCTCATGCTAATGTAATTATGTGCAGTGCCATGGGACAGCAGGCCATGGTTATCGATTCCATACAGGCAGGAGCAAAAGATTTTATTGTTAAACCATTCCAACCTGATCGAGTTTTGGAAGCAGTAAATAAGATTCTCGGCTGATCACAGAGGAGATTACAATTGATGTCCTTGTTCTTAGTAAATAATCTGATTTTATTGATGACTAGTGGCCAGTTTGAGTATTCGGAACCAGCGCTGGTTTCGCCGCCTAGCATGGGTTCAACTCTTCTGCGCCTGATTTTGAGTCTTATTATTGTTATTGTACTTATCTTTCTGTTGATTAAGTTTTTTCAGCGGCAGATGCCTTTTACTAGGTCAGGGCGCTGGATGCGTATCCTTGATCAGGTAGTCATCGGGCAAAACCGGGCACTGATCTTGGCAGAAATTGCAGGAAAGATATATGTGTTGGGAATTACAGAGCACAATATAACAAAACTATTGGAAATCGACGACCCATCAAAAGTAGCTCTTTTTTCTGCTGAAGAAATGGAAGAGGTTTATTCTAACTCCCTCTGGAAGAGGACTTTGGAGCAGTTCTGTGCTGGTAATAGATGGTGGCGACAGAAGAGCAAGGATTTTAGGGAGGGGGACTAATCGGGTGCAGGGTAGAAAGAGAGTTTTCTTTATTATGGTCATCCTTATTTCAGCAGTGTTTTTATTAACCTGCTTGCCCGGCCCAGCAGAGGCCCAACCCATCTCCATTCCCAGTTTAACTCTGGAAGTTGACAGTGCAGATAATCCAGAAGAACTGACTCAGAGTCTGCAAATTTTGTTGCTCATTACACTGCTGTCTTTAGCACCAGCGCTGCTCATCATGGTTACTTGTTTTACACGGATTATTGTTGTGTTCTCTTTCCTGAGAAACGCTCTGGCTACTCAGCCTATGCCACCTAATCAGGTCTTGATCGGTTTAGCTCTTTTTCTGACCTTTTTCATTATGGCTCCTACATGGCAGGAAATAAACCAGAATGCGCTCCAACCTTACATCAGGGGAGAAATAACCCAGGATAGCGCCTTTGAGCGGGGAATGGAGCCTTTACGAGATTTTATGTTTAAACAGACAAGAGAAAATGATCTGGCGCTCTTTGTGTCATTTGCTGATATACCGCAACCTGAAACTTATGATGACATACCAAACCATGTTTTAATTCCGGCTTTTATTATCAGTGAATTGAAGACTGCCTTTCAAATAGGGTTTGTCTTGTTTATACCCTTTTTGGTGATCGATATGGTTATTGCGAGCACATTGATGTCTATGGGTATGCTGATGCTGCCGCCTATGATGATTTCATTACCATTTAAAATACTACTTTTTATTATGGTAGACGGGTGGAGTCTCCTGGTGAGATCTCTGATCTTAAGTTACTCTTAGAGTGAAGTGCTGCTTTAGTGCTCTTGGGACACTGTAAACTGGTATGGTTGTTGTTAGATTATATTAATCATTTGTTTGTGGTGGGATGTGTTTTTCTATGACAGAAAATCTTGTGATCACACTTGCAAGGGAAGCCCTTTATGCAGTCCTTTTGGTTTCAGCACCTCTGCTCGGGGTTAGTCTTTTGGTAGGATTATTGGTCAGCCTGTTTCAGGCAACTACACAGATCCAGGAACAAACACTGGCTTTTGTGCCGAAAATTGTTGCTGTATTAGTGACAGCTGTTATTTTTGCGCCGTGGATATTGAAAATAATGGTTTCTTTTGCACAGAATTTGATGCTCAACATACCAGTTTGGGCCAAGTAATGGTGTTTCAATAATATGGATTTTATCAGTTTATTATTGCAAAAAGCTGATATCTATCTGTTATTCTTCGGGAGAACGGCTGGTCTTTTTGTGACAGCTATTCCCTTCAACAGCAGCAATATTCCAGTGCAGGTTAAGGTCTGGCTTGCTGCTGTAACAGCATTTTTTTTGTTTATGATTTACTGGCAGGATCCAATAGGGGTAGCACCCGGTTTACTCGGTTATCTGCTGCAGTTTCTAGGAGAACTGATGATCGGTGCGGCATTGGGATTTCTTACACATCTGGCTTTTGCGATTTTTCAATTGGCAGGGCAGATTCTGGATATGCAGACCGGTTTCGGTATTGTGAATGTCATTGATCCGAGCACCGGTACACCTGTACCAGTTATAGGGAATTTTAAGTATGTAATTGCTTTTATTTTCTTTTTATCGATCAACGGGCATCACTATCTCTTGGCTGCCCTTGAAAAAAGCTATTATTATTTGCCCCTGGGTACTGCACATATATCGGGGCCATTGGTTGAATGGGTAATGGGGTTGGCGGGTCAGATGTTCAGTGCTGCTTTTATGATTGCCCTTCCTGTACTCGGGGCACTGTTTATTGCCGATCTTGCTTTGGGTGTGATTGCCCGTACTGTACCACAGATGAATGTTTTTCTGGTAGGATTGCCCCTGAAAATAGGATTGGGAATCGCTCTGGTGTTATTGATGATTCCTATTTTTGTGTGGGCTTTCGGCCGTGTTTTTGCAGGGTTATTTGAAAACTTGATGAATATGCTGATACTTTTAGGAAGGTGACCAATTGCTCTGCTGTGTAGAAAGATTCGATCTTCAGCTTTTTGCTGAAGACCGTACAGAAAAGGCAACACCCCGTCGCAGGGAAGAAGCACGCAGAAAGGGCCAGGTTGTCCGAAGTATTGAGGTCAATTCGGCTGTTATTCTGCTGTGTACCTTCTTGTTTTTAAAACTATTTGCTCCTTGGATAGGTAAAATGGTAGCAGCTTTTTCAACAAAGATTTTCAGCAGTTATCTGCTTGAGGAACTTAATTATACAACACTATACAGTTTAACCATTTACACTGCAGCTGTTTTTTTTCAGGTTTGTCTGCCTGTAATGGCTGTTGCAGCAGGTGCAGGGTTAACCGCTAACCTGTTTCAGGTGGGATTGCTTTTTACCAGTGAGCCTCTTTCTCCAAAATTGGAGCGCATCAACCCCATCAGCGGTTTTAAGCGCATATTTTCCAAACGGGCACTGGTAGAGTTGGCAAAGTCAGTAGCCAAAGTGATTATGATCGGGTATCTGGTGTACAGCACTATAAAGGCAAATACTGACCTCTTTCCCCTTTTAATCAATATGAGCATTGCTGATGCGGTAACAGAGGTTGGTTCATTGGCAAGCACAATTGTACTGCGTATCGGCTTGCTGCTCCTGGTGTTAGCCGGTTTTGATTATGCTTATCAGTACTGGGAGCATGAAAAGTCACTGCGTATGACAAAGAAGGAAATAAAGGATGAATACAGGCAGTATGAGGGTGATCCTCTGATCAAAAGCAGAATGCGTCAGCGGCAGAGGCAGATTTCTTACAGCAGAATGATGCAGCAGGTTCCGCAGGCCGATGTTGTTATTACCAACCCAACTCATTATGCTGTTGCTCTGCGCTATTCTCCAGAGGAGGCCCCAGCACCTGTTCTTCTGGCCAAGGGAGTGGATGCTTTAGCTCTGCGTATCATTGAGATTGCCCAGGGTGAGGGAATTGTTGTTTTTGAAGACCCCCCTTTGGCCCAGGTTCTTTATAAAACAGTGGATGTCAATCAGACAATCCCTGCAGAACTATATGAAGCTGTGGCTAGTGTGCTGGCCTTTGTTTATAGATTGAGGCCTGATTATATGAGGAGGATGGGGGTGAGTTAATGATATCTGTAACATCTGACAGCAGCCGCTTCACCAGGTATGGTGATCTTCTTGTAGCTGTGTTTATCGTCTTTTCAGTGATGATGATGATCATCCCCCTTCCTGCATCGCTGTTGAGTTTTCTGCTGATCATCAATATAACACTGTCTCTTTTGATCCTGCTGGTGGCTTTGTTTACCCAGGAGGTACTGGATTTTTCGGTTTTTCCAGCACTGCTTCTGGTGATGACACTATTTCGTCTCTGTTTAAATATATCCACAACTCGTTTGATTCTTTTGCATGCTTATGCTGGTGAGGTTATTCAAAAGTTTGGCGGTTTTGTTATCGGGAATAATCCGGTAGTTGGTTTTATAATCTTTCTTATCCTTGTGGTTATTCAGTTTATCGTGATTACTAAAGGAGCTGAGCGTGTTTCTGAAGTAGCTGCACGTTTTACCCTGGATGCAATGCCAGGAAAGCAGATGAGTATTGATGCAGATCTCAGTGCTGGTCTTATTTCTGAAAACGAAGCAAAGGATAGGAGAGCAAAGATCCAACAGGAGGCGGATTTTTATGGCGCTATGGATGGAGCAAGTAAATTTGTGCGTGGAGATGCCATTGCAGCGATTGTTATTGTTGTGATCAATATAGTGGGGGGGTTTTTGATCGGGTTGGTGCAGAAAGGAATGGATTTTCAACAGGCTCTGCAGACCTACACAGTGCTCACTGTAGGAGATGGTCTCGTTACACAAATTCCCGCTCTGCTGGTATCTACCAGCGCAGGTATTATTGTCACCAGGGCTGCGGCTGACTCAACTTTCGGCATCGACCTGACCAAACAGTTGTTTAGCTATCCTCGAGCAATGGCTATTGCAGGAGGGCTCCTGTTATTTCTAGGTGTTTGTGGTCTCCCATTCATGCCTATTTTAATCATATCAGGTACTCTCTTCGGTATGTCCTATTTGCTGAACCGATCTCTGGTAAATGCAAGAATTGAAGAAGAAGAAAGGATTCGCGCCAGGGAGTTTGAAGAAGCTAAAAAGCCGGAGCATGTGTTTTCACTGGTTCAAGTGGATCCCCTGGAGGTAGAATTGGGTTACAATCTGCTTCCTTTAGTTGATGAAAAACAAGAAGGCGACCTGCTTGACCGAATAGTTTTGATCAGGCGCCAGATCGCTCTGGATTTTGGTTTTATAGTACCACCTATCCGCCTGCGTGATAATATGCAGTTATCACCCAATGATTATGTAATCAAGGTAAAAGGTGTAGAGGTAGGAAAGGGCAATTTGGTTCTTAATCACTGTTTAGTGTTGGGACCTGACGTCCAGGAAAAAATGGAGGGAATAAAAACCACAGATCCCACTTTTGGCCTTCCAGCTCTTTGGATCCCTGTCAGCCGTAAAGAGGAAGCAGAACTGACAGGGTATACTGTGGTGGATACCATATCTGTGCTGGCTACCCATCTTACCGAAATAATCAAAAAATATGCCCATGAAATACTCAGCAGACAGGATGTACAAAACCTGCTGGATCACACCAAGAAAACCAGCCCTGCTGTTGTTAATGAATTATATCCTGAACTGCTCAATTTGGGTGAAATTCAGAAAGTGCTTGGTAATCTGCTGAGGGAGGGGGTAGCTATCAGGGATCTGGTAACTATTTTAGAAGCGCTGTCAGATGCAGCTCGTGTGACAAAAGTGCCAGAGCTATTGACCGAATATGTGCGCCAATCGATGGGAAGGCAGATTGTTGCTCCCTATTTGGTCGATTATAAACTGTTTGTTTTAACCCTTGACCCGGAACTAGATCAGGTCATTAAAGATGGCATTCAACAGACTGAACAGGGATCTTTCTTGGCTCTGGAACCGCAGACAACCCAAAAGCTTTTGAGCAGGTTGGTGGATTGGACCGGCAGGGTAATGAATGCTGGACATCAGCCTGTGGTTCTTTGTTCTCCGGTTGTGAGGTTTCACCTCAAGCGTTTGACTGAGAAAATGATCCCCAGTTTAATTGTGCTGTCATATAATGAAATTCTTCCAGACATCAATGTTGAATCGCTGGGGATGGTGAGTATTGATGAAAATTAAGCGTTTTGTGGCTGAGGATATGCAGGGTGCTCTCAACCAGGTTAAAGATGCTTTTGGCGGAAATGCGCTGATTCTGCAAACCAGACGTCTTCGCCAGGGGGGGCTATTAGGTTTCTTTGGAAAGAATTTAGTGGAAGTAACAGCGGCAATGGCAGATAGGGATGAACTCCCCTTCCAAAATGAATATGCTGATCATCAAATCCCTTTAGAGGCAAAACTCATACCGGAAAAGGAAGAGTTCATACAGGATTTCAGTTTAAAAGAAGAAATTCAAGATATCAAATCGATGCTTGGTGAAATGATGTTGGGGTTGGAGACAAACACTTCTTCCAGCAGCGGTTATCCTAAATATTTCCAATTAATATACAGGACCCTTAGATTTGGTGATGTGGAAGATAAACTTGCACACCGGTTAATAAAACAAACAATGGGGAGTATCCCCCATTCCAGTTGGGATGATTATGAAAAAGTGCATCAGGCTGTGTTGGACAAAATAGCAGATTGTTTCCCCAGATCCTATCCAATCAACTATCGGAAGGGAAATAAAAAAAAGCGGATCATTGCACTGGTGGGTCCAACAGGGGTTGGAAAAACAACTACCATCGCTAAACTGGCAGCAAAGTTTTCTATTTTAGAAAAGAAGAAAGTAGCTTTGGTTACTGTGGATACTTATCGGGTAGCAGCTGTGGAACAGCTGAAGACCTATGCTGATCTGTTAGCTGTACCTATGGAAACCGCCAGTACTCCTAAACAACTTCAGGAAGCACTTTTGAAAAATGAAGATAATGATCTTATTTTGGTGGATACCGCAGGAAGAAGTCCTTTAGATGAAATTGCTATGGCTGAGTTAAAGTCTTTTTTAGGTATCTGTCCTGAAATAGAGATCTTCCTTGTGTTGTGTGCTACAACAAAGCAGACTGATCTGTGGGAAATCATAGCACGCTTTAGTCATCTTCCAATCAAACAGTTGATATTCACCAAACTTGATGAAACTCTTAGGTATGGAGTGATCCTGAATGTGGTGAGCGGTGTGCGGAAGGGTTTGGTATATGTTACTACAGGACAGGATGTGCCGGATGATATTGAAGTCGCTGACCCGATTAAACTTGCACAGTTAATATTGCAGGTGAATAATGATGAACGATCAGGCCGAAAAATTAAGGCGCCTTACTAGGAATTTACACAAGAAGATTGAGCACCGGGCTTTGGAAAGCAATGGTAATAAATGCCGAATTATTGCGGTTACAAGTGGAAAAGGAGGTGTGGGAAAAACTAATATTGCTTTAGCAATATCCCTTATACTCTCTAAAGCCAAATACAGGGTGCTTCTTTTGGATGCTGACCTAGGATTGGCGAATATCGATGTACTTTTAGGATTAATACCTAGATACAATTTAACTCATGTACTCAAGGGTGAATGTACCTTGAAGGATGTTATAGTACGGGGGCCTGAGGGGCTTCAGATCATACCAGGCGGCTCAGGTATTGAAGAACTGGCCAATATTGAGCATTATATTCTGCAAAAAATCCTTCAGCAAATAGCAGTTCTAGATAAAAAAGTGGATTACCTTGTGATTGATACAGCTGCAGGTATAACCAATCAGGTTTTGGCTATCACCCTAGCTGCACATGACATACTCCTGATCACAACCCCAGAGCCTACTGCACTTACAGATGCATATGGATTGATTAAAGTTTTAAGAAAGCACTCAGCAGCAGGACATATTAACCTAGTCATTAACATGGTAAAGGATGTGCAGGATGGTCAAGCTGCTGCTCAAAAACTAATAAGTGTTTCCAAACAGTTTTTAAACATAAACTTAGGATTGGCAGGTTATGTACCTTTTGACAAAGCTGTGCAGGAAGCTATCAGGCAAAATCAGTCATATGTCTTAGCCTATCCCAGGTCACCGGCATCTCTGCATACATGGAGAATTGCTTCTCTGCTGGGTGGAGTGGAACAGATCTCCACCGGTATTCAGGACTTTATTAAGAATGTTGTACTTTTTATCAAAGGAGAGCAGCCGGAAGGAGGGGAATGGTGATTTGTTCAAAGAAGCTCCGAAGGTGAAACAAATGGTCAATGTTGTTATAGGTAAAGAACATCCCTTTGCAGGCAGTTATCCTTGTATGGTGAAAGAAATAACCACAAAGGCGTTGGTTATCACTGCTCCGATGGATAAATGGGAAGCGGTTCCAATAAAAATTGGTGAAAAGATAACTGTTAACTACTGGTCGGGAACAAAGTTTTACACCTTTAAATCAGAAGTGACAGCTGTTAACAAAGGATATCAACAAACCATAACAGTATTATGGCCGCGCAGGATAGAGCATTTACAGAGAAGAAATTTTTTAAGGGTTCAGGCTGAAATTCCTATTACCTTTGCTCTGGCTGAAGGGGATGATATCTACCATGCCAGTACTTTGGATATTAGCGGGGGAGGGGTATTAATAAAATCTCCGGTCAAACTGCAGATCAATGATCAACTGGATATGCAGTTAACAATTCCTGATAGGGGTGTTATAGATACAGGGGGGAAGGTTGTGCGCTGTGAAGAAAGCAAGGGATGTGGGGGTCAATTCTTTTTGGTGGGAGTCGATTTTACGGCGATCAATGAAAGGGATCGTGAGCGAATTATAGCATTTGTATTCGAAAGAGAGCGCTATTTGAATAAAAGGCGCTTGCTTTAAGGGGGTTTAAAGTGGGGCTTGTTTCAGTTGATCAGAGGAAAAGAGCAGATATTATCGTTGATAAAAAAGCAACATGCAGTGCAAAAAATAAAAAAACACTGGTTTTGATAGGATCATCCACTGGTGGTCCGCAAGCACTTTTTGAAATAATCCCCAAGATGCCAGGTGATGTCCAGGCATCATTTCTGGTTGTACAGCATATGCCTCCTGGATTTACGAAAAAACTTGCCAATAGGTTGGATCAAAGCTCAGCCATATTGGTAAAAGAAGCAGAAGATGGAGAGAAAGTGGAAACAGGTACTGCTTATATTGCACCAGGCGGTTATCATCTCCAAATACACCAGAAGAAAAAAACGGGGGAGATATATGTTGGTTTGAGTAGCGGTGAAATGGTTAATGGATGCCGCCCCTCTGTAGATGTGCTGCTGTATTCTGCTGCAAAATTAGAAGATTATAAATTGATCTGTGTTATCCTTACGGGAATGGGCCGTGATGGATATCAAGGCATTAAATTGTTAAAAGAGAAGGGCGCACAAATAATTGCAGAGGATCAAACAACTGCAATTGTTTACGGTATGCCAAAGGTAGTTATTGAGGCAAATTTAAGCGATTATGTTGTACCTCTTCCTTTGATTGCACAACAGATACTCTGGATTTTATCGAAAGAATAGGGGGTTTCAGTTGTGGACTTATCTCGTTATATGGATATTTTTGTGGCTGAATCACAGGAACACCTGGATAATTTGAATAAAAACTTATTATTATTGGAAAAAAATCCTGATAACAAAAGTGTTTTAAATGAAATATTCCGTTCTGCACATACACTTAAAGGAATGGCTGCTACCATGGGTTTGGAGAGAATGGCAGAATTGACCCATGAGATGGAGACTGTATTGACCTTTCTTAAAGAAGGTAAAATTGTTGTGAAACAGGATATTATTGATCTGCTGCTTAGTTGTTTAGATGATCTTAACGCAATGATCAGGAGTTTTGTAAAAGAAGGAAAGGAACCCTGTATCGCTCAGGGTTTGATTGATGCTCTGCGCAATCTGAGTGAGTGTGGGAGTGATCAGAGTCAAGAGCAGACAAAGTCTTCATATTTTGAATTTAATGAATATGAATTATCTGTTTTGGAGGCATCCAAAGAGAGTAATTATATGTCTTATCACATCAAGATTGAACTGGCTGAAGGAACAGTAATGAAATCTGCCCGTGCCTTTATGGTTTTCCGCTGTTTGGAAGATTTCGGTCAGATTATTAAATGCATACCCCCTGTTCAGGATCTGGAAGAAGAGAAATTTGACAATAGTTTTGAAATATTTTTAATAACATTGGAGGATGCTGAAAAGATCACAACAGCTCTGAATAGTATATCAGAAGTAAAAGTTGCTTCTATTACAGAGGTCAACATCGAAAGATCATTATCATCAATAACCCCAGCTGTACACAGCCAAAAGGATGACAGTGAGGCTGAAAACTTTATCATTTCCAGCAAGGCACTGCATTTAAAGACCGTCAGAGTAGATATCGACAGGCTCGATGATATGATGAATTTGGTCGGTGAGTTGGTGATCAATAAAACCCGATTAGAACAGATTGCCAGTGGTTACCGAATGAGTGAAATGGAAGAGGCTATCGAGCAGATGGGGCGGCTGACCACAGATCTGCAATCACTGGTAATGAAGGTGCGTATGGTTCCCATTAGACAGGTGTTTGACAGGTTTCCCAGAATGGTGCGTGATATCAGTCACAGTCTACATAAAGATGTTGAGCTTGTTATTGAAGGTGAACAGACAGAACTGGATCGTACAGTTATCGATGAGATAGGTGAACCGCTGGTGCATCTGATCAGGAACGCTTTGGACCATGGTATTGAACCCCCAGATGTAAGAGCTGCAGTTGACAAGCCAAGAACAGCACTTCTCCGGCTCGCCGCAAGACAGGAAGGGAATAACGTGATCATTGAAGTGGAAGATGATGGGGAAGGAATAGATATCAATGATATCCGCAAACAGGCAATTAATAAAGGATTTGTCGATCCCCGGGAGGGGGAACTTCTAGATGATAAAGCCGTATTGAACATTATCTTCGAACAGGGGTTCAGTACCAATAACACAGTTAATGATATTTCCGGTCGGGGTATCGGTATGGATGTGGTAAAAGCTAAAATAGAATCATTGAATGGCACCATTGACATTGAAACCGAAAAGGGAAAAGGAACAAAGGTTATCATCAACCTCCCCCTTACCCTGGCTATTATCCAAGCTCTTCTGGTGAAGGTAGGGGAAGAGCAGTATGCCATTCCTCTTCATTCCATTGATGAAACTACCTTTCTGATCCCTGAGCAGATCAAAATGGTACAAAATTATGAAGTATTTTTATTAAGGGATATGGTTCTTCCTTTGATCAGGGGTAGCCGCCTACTGGAGGTGCCTACAGCAGACCAGAAAAACAGTGAGGAGTTTGTGGTGGTGGTCCATAAGGGAAAACAGCGCCTGGGGCTTGTGGTGGACCAGTTGGTTGGACAACAGGAAATAGTGATCAAACCGCTGGGAAACCTGTTGGCAGGAATACCCGGTATTGCTGGGGCAACCATCCTTGGAAATGGTCAAGTTGCTACTATTCTTGATGTTAACAGTTTGTTTTAAGGGGGAATCGATGTGGTGAACCAGGAACCAGGCAGTTATACATCAGAGCGCCGGCAGGTTGTCCATTTTATAATAGGGTCTGACAATTATGGCCTTGAAGTGGAAAAAGTTCAGGAAATTATTAGGCCGTTACCTGTTACACGAGTGCCGTTTGCACCTGCTTTTATAGAAGGAGTGATCAACCTTCGTGGATGTATTATCCCTGTCATCAAACTGGATGACCTATTAGGAAAACAGTTATCGGAAAATGATGGATACACCAGGGTGGTTATTGCTCATTTTCAGGAAATAACTGTTGGCTTGAAGGTTGATAGTGTGAAAGGTGTGGTTTACCTGGATATTGATTTTGCTGATCCTATCCTAAAACAGGCACAGATTAAAACAAGATATATATCAGGCATCGGAAAACTTAATGATCAATTGATTTTGCTGCTAGATTTAGCATCATTACTGGATGACGCTAAATTGAACAAGCAGGAGGAGAAGTGTTAGCATTGGTTGATATGTTAAGGTTGAATAATGTGCAGTTGGATGCAATCAAGGAAGTGGGCAATATTGGAGCAGGTAATGCCGCAACAGCCCTTTCCAAACTGATCAAAACCCGTGTGGAGATGAGTGTGCCGGATATCAAGATCCTGCCTTTCTCCCGCATCACCGCCACAATAGGAGGTCCTGATGCTCATGTTACAGCCATTTATTATACTATTAAAGGTCAGGCACCTGGAACTCTCTTATTTTTGATCCCTATCATAGATGCTAGAAAGATAACAGATGTTTTGTTAAACAAAGACATTGGTCATGACCAACTCTCATTTGATGAAATGGAAAGATCAGCGCTTACAGAATTGGGAAACATTTTGGCAGGATCATTTCTCAATGCTTTAAATATGTTCACATCGATCCATTTTGTGCCTACTGTTCCTGCACTTTGTATAGACATGGTTGGAGCTATCCTGGGGAGTGTGCTGACCAATTTAGGTATGGTCAGCGACTATGTGTTATTTATAAAAACCGATTTTAAATATTTAGGTAACCATGCTCTGGGAAACCTATATTTTTTGCCTGAAGCTGAAGCTTTACAAGTAATACTTGAATCGCTCGGGGTGAACAATTAGGTGGATATTGTCCGCATCAATATTGAAATTGCTGAGTATAAAGCTGCCAGACATCCCACAGAGCTGGTCACTATCGGATTGGGATCATGTGTTGGTATTTGTTTATATGATCCTATTGCCAGGATCGGTGGACTGGCCCATGTGATGCTTCCTGATTCCACACAGGCGCGCCTATCTAATAACAAAGGAAAATTTGTTGATACAGCGGTACCTGCTCTTATTGCAGAAATGTCGAAGCTTGGTGCTGACAGATCACGTCTTGTGGCTAAGATCGTTGGTGGGGCAGAGATGTTCAGTTTTGATAATGCATCTGATTTTATGCGCATAGGGAAACGAAATGTGGAAGCAGTTATTGCTGCTCTTAAGTTAGAAAAAATACCTCTCATCGCTCAGGACACAGGTAAAAACTATGGCCGCAGTATAAGGTTCTGCACAATCAATGGACAGCTGTACATCAAAAGCATTGCCCACGGGGAAAAGATTATGTAGGGCAGAGGGCAGGTGAAAATAGATGGGATATGATGAAAATCAGCTCTGGCAGGATTATAAGAAAAATCACAATTCAGAGTCACGGGAAAAGATAATACTGCACTATGTTCCTTTAGTCAGGTATGTTGCTGGTCGTTTTGCACCTGGGCTCAAGGGATATTTTGAATTTGACGATCTGGTAAGTGCGGGAATTCACGGTTTGATCAATGCAGTGGAAAGGTTTAATCCTGATCTGGGGTTTAAGTTTGAGACCTATGCTATATCACGGATTAAGGGTTCTATTGTTGATTGGCTGCGGTCTTTAAATTGGGTGCCGCACTCTACCTTGAAAAAGGCCCAAGAACTTGAAGATGTAATGTGGAAGCTTGAACAACAACTGGGGAGAGCACCTAGTGATAAGGAAGTAGCGGATTACATGGGTTTGGGCCTTGATGAATACCAGCAGTTGTTACAGCAGACTGCTCCGATTACACTGATATCTCTTGATGATCTTCAATGTTCTGCCGGAGATGATGGGAATTCCAATCTGCTCTTTCAAGAATTGATTCCGGACCCCAATGCAGTGAATCCAGAATCATCTCTGGAATACAGAGAAATAAAAGAAACCCTGGTGGATGCAATCAGGAGATTACCGGAAAGGGAGAGCCTGGTCATAACGCTCTACTACTATGAGGGCCTAACATTAAAAGAAATAGGCCAAATACTCGAAGTTTCTGAATCAAGGGTATCTCAGCTGCATACAAAAGCTGTGTTAAGATTGCGTGGAAAGCTGAGCAGAAAAAAGAAGGAGTTGATAGTATAAACTGGTCAGCATAAAATGTTTCACCGGGCAGGAAAAAGTGAGTAGGAGGAGAAGTTAATGACTGATGAGATATTACACAATGAACATAACGAACCTGCCTACTGTCTGGAGATTGCGGATGACGGGGTTTTCCTGACCGTGTATCCCACTTCGGCGAAATTTGCATCCCTGTTAAATATTATTAAAGAGGAAATCAATGTTCGCGCTATAGAAGAAGTGGATTTTGCCGAAGTGCAAAAAGCTATTTGGAACAAATCAATAAAATATAAAATTGCACCATCTCAGCAGGAATCAAAAAAAGATGGTGTTGTAATTATCGAAATTAGTGAAGATGAGATGGAGGCTGTATGTACACTATATCCTCCTCTCGGTGATGGAAAACGGGTGACAAGAGAACAACTGCAGAGAGTGTTGGACAGTAAAAATGTTATGTACGGTATCGATGAAGGAAAAATCAATGAAATAATAATGTCAGGAAAAGCAGTAAGCTCTTGTGTTATAGCTCAAGGTTTACCGATAAAGATGGGCAAAGATGCCTCAATTGAATTTAATTCATCTGTTACAGAGGATAACCTCAAACCAAAGGTACTGGGTAATGGTAGAGTCGATTATTATGATCTGGGTTTAATCCGTAATGTAGTTGAGGGAGAGGTGATTGCCAGGAAAATACCTGCAATACCTGGAAGTGATGGGGTTACCGTAACCGGGAAACTGCTTAAGCCACCGCCTCCTAAGGATATCTCCCTTCCCAGGGGAAAAAACACAGTTGTTTTAGATGATGGGCTAACCCTGATGGCCGATACTTCCGGACATGTAGAGATACGGTCAGGACGTATTTGTGTGTTTCCGGTTTATGTTGTTCCTGGCGATGTGGATTTCTCTACAGGTAATATCGATTTTATCGGTAGTGTAAAGGTTATGGGCAGTGTTAGAAACGGTTTCTCCGTAAAGGCAGAAGGTAATGTGGAGATTATGGGCAGATTGGAAGGGGGCTTTATTAATACAGGAGGCAATATTGTGGTAAAGGAGGGGATTGTTGGTCAGGGTAAAGGCAATATTAAAGCAGGTGGTTCGGTTTATGCCCGGTTTTTAGAAAACGCCCAGGTGGAGGCTAGGAAGGATGTGCTGGTCGGGGATTCGATCATGCACAGTACTGTAAGAGCAGGTGGCAAGATAGTAGTAAATGGGAAGAAGGGGAAAATTGTTGGAGGTCTGTGTTTTGCTGGTCGTGAGATCGAAGCAAAAGTGGTCGGTTCAATAATGGAAGTTGCCACAGAATTGGAGATTGGAATCTGTTCTCAAGAATTAAATAACCTCAAGCTTTTATCTGAAAAGGAAAACGAAATCAAAGAGCAATTACAAAAAATCAACAGCATATTCAGCATATATAATAGTGTTAAAGGTTCTGATCAGCGGATAAAATCACAGGGATTTGATTATGATGAGCAAATTGCAACAAGAGAAAACCTGCTCGGTCAGTTGGAAGTACTGCAAGAGCAAAAGCAGAAAATCCTGGCAAACCTGAGATTGCCGGATCGTGGAAAGGTAAAAGTAAAGGATTGTGTCTTTCCAGGTGTTACCATCAGATTTGGAACTATTTGTTATGCTGTGAGAAATGAAACACGGTATGTTTGCTATTATAAGCAAGGTGATGAAGTTAAAACAGCACCCTATGCCTAATAGGACAGGAAAATAGGGGGGTTCTTTATGACATTAAAAGCTGTTGATCTTCAGGTGATATTACCTAAGATACAGGATGTAGGAAGAATCCAACAGGTTCAACAATCTAACGAACAGGCGCAACAGCATAGTTTTGCTGCACAACTGTTGCGTGAAAAAGAAATTGCCCAAAGATCTGTTCAAAACTCGCCTGAGAGCAAAGAGGGAAGGATCCGGGAGAAGGAGGAAAAGTCCGGTACAAAAAAGAATTTTGGGCAAAAGGATGCGCAAAGCGGAGCGCATCACTCTGAACAGAATCAGGAGATGCCAACAGTTGCTCCTGGTCATTTAATTGATTTGAAAATATAATCTAGAGGTGCATTGAATAGAAATGGAAGAACCAATCATTATTATATTATCACTGCTGACTATTAGTGTTATCATCCTTGTTTTTGTTGTTGTTTGGCGTGACCGGAGGGACCTCAAACTCCGTAAGGCTGCTGAAGAGATAGAGAATTTAGAAAATCTGCTCCAAGAAGTACAGCGTACAAAACAGGAAATCGAGGAAATGCTGGTCAAAGCTAAAAAGCAGGCGGACCAGGCAGTATCCAAGGTCGATAATCAAATGAAACAGGTACGGGCTTCGGTAGCAAGTTTAGAACAGAAAATTCGTGATAGCAGCCGGGAAAAAAATAAGCAGCAAAAATTTTCAGGAAAGGGGAAACCCCGTACTAGTAAACAAAGAGGGGATTCACAACACAAAAACGAAGGGAAAAACACTCCGAAAATTGATGATGGAGAAAAATACGCCAGAATGGTGGAGTTGGCAAATCAGGGTTTAAGCAATGAAGAAATTGCTAAAAAGCTGAATCTGGGATCTAAAGAGGTAGATCTGGTATTAAAATTGAAACAAAACATAAGTTAAGATTATTCAGCACCTTTCAAGGAGAAAGGTGCTTTTTATTTAAGCAGCAGACCATTAATCACTAAAATCCGGTGAATTTGTTGCTTGAATCCATTTCTTTGTGTTATACTATCGGTTGATAAAAACACACGTCAGCTTTAGAGTCAGGTGGGGGTCCTGCGGGCCTGCCTGATTATGAAAGCGGCGGAGGCTAAACCAAAGGAGGCAAATTATGTCAGTAGTCACTATGAAACAATTGCTTGAAGCAGGGGTTCATTTCGGTCATCAGACAAGACGCTGGAACCCCAAAATGGCTCCTTATATTTTTACGGAGCGCAATGGTATTTATATTATCGATCTGCAGAAAACTGTAAAGAAGATCGAGGAAGCCTGCAATTTCATTAAAGAAGTTGTTGGTGATGGGAAAAATGTGCTTTTTGTAGGCACCAAAAAACAGGCTCAGGATTCGGTACGGGAAGAAGCTGAAAGATGCGGGATGTTTTATGTTAATGTCAGGTGGCTTGGTGGGATGCTTACCAATTTCCAGACCATCCGCCAAAGGGTTGAGCGGTTGCGTGAGTTGGAAAAGATGGAGGAAAATGGCCACATGGAGCTTCTACCCAAAAAAGAGGTCATCAAGCTAAGAGGGGAAAAAGAAAAACTCGAACGCTTTTTGAAAGGAATTAAAGACATGGATGACCTTCCTGGGGCACTCTTTATAGTTGATACCAGAAAGGAGCAGATCGCGGTTCGGGAAGCTCATAAATTGGGTATACCAACAATAGGTATTGTTGATACGAACTGCGATCCCGATGAGATTGACTATGTTATACCAGGTAATGATGATGCCATCAGGGCTGTGCGGCTTTTGACTTCGAAGATAGCTGATGCTGTTCTGGAAGCAAAGCAAGGGGAACAGGTTGAAGAAGAACCACAAGAAGAAGATGATGAGTAAATTATATGGAGGGGATCCTTTTGATAAAAGCTGAGAGTGTTAAAGAGTTAAGAGAACGTACAGGTGCAGGTATTATGGACTGCAAAAAGGCCCTTCAGGAAACCAATGGGGATATGGAAAAAGCCGTTGTTTACTTGAGGGAGCAGGGTATAACCGCCGCAGCTAAAAAAGCAGGAAGGGCCACTAAAGAAGGGATGGTAGAAGCGTACATACATCCCGGTGGTAAGATTGGCGTGCTGATTGAAGTAAACTGTGAAACAGATTTTGTTGCTAAAACCGATGACTTTAAATATTTATGCAGAGAGTTGGCCATGCAGGTAGCGGCAGCCAACCCTGGTTATGTGAACCGTGAAGATGTGCCTGAGGAGAGAATTCAATCTGAAAAAGAGATTTTAGAAACCCAGGCGAGAAATGAAGGAAAACCGGATAAGGTGATTGAAAAGATTGTCACAGGCAGGATGAATAAGTTCTATCAGGATGTCTGCCTTTTTGAACAGCCCTATATCAGAGATACTGATATGACAGTCAGGGATTTAGTTAATCAGTATATTGCCAAATTGGGTGAAAACATAGTTGTGCGCCGTTTCTGCCGTTTCCAGTTGGGTGAAGAAGCCTAAAATTTTAATCTAGAGAAAGGATTTTCTAGTTTAACGTAGAATGAAATCTTGGAGGACAGGAGGGTTTCCCTGTGTCAGCTCCTCAGTACAAACGGGTGGTTCTCAAGCTAAGTGGAGAGGCATTGGCTGGTGAAAAGGGCTATGGCATCGACCATAATATATTACAAAACATAGCTCAAGAAGTGAAAGAGGTAAATGACAGAAATGTAGAAGTTGCTATTGTAGTTGGAGGCGGCAATATCTGGAGAGGTGTAGCAGGAAGCACCAGAGGTATGGACCGGGCGACAGCTGATTATATGGGTATGCTGGCAACAGTTATTAATGCCCTGGCACTGCAGGACGCACTGGAAAATATCGGTGTTGTTACCAGGGTGCAGACAGCAATTGAGATGCGGGAGGTTGCAGAACCCTATATAAGACGCAGGGCGATCCGCCACCTTGAAAAGGGTCGTGTGGTTATTTTTGCAGGTGGAACCGGAAATCCATTTTTCTCAACAGACACTACAGCAGCACTGCGTGCTGCTGAAATAGAGGCTGAAGTAATTTTAATGGCAAAAAACGTAGATGCGGTCTACGATTCTGACCCCAAAATCAACCCTGAAGCTCAAAAATTAACTGAGCTGAAGTATATTGATGTCTTAAAAAATGGATTGGGGGTAATGGATTCCACCGCTGCTTCTTTATGTATGGATAATCGAATTCCCATTATTGTGTTTGGTATCAAAGAAAGGGGTAATGTCCTTAAAGCAGTAATGGGAGAAAGGATCGGTACAATTGTAGGGAGGGTAGGTAATGAAACAGGTATTAAATCAAGCTGAAAGCAAAATGAAAAAAACTGTTGACCTCCTGATCAAGGATTATGCAACTCTGCGTGCAGGACGGGCAACACCAGCTCTGCTTGACAAAATATTGGTTGATTATTATGGCACACCGACTCCAATCAATCAGATGGCAACCATATCTGCTCCTGAACCTCGTCTATTGGTGATCCAACCCTGGGACCGCAATATGCTGCCTCAAATTGAAAAGGCTATTCTGAAATCGGATTTGGGAATTACTCCTGTAAGTGATGGTAATGTGATCAGGTTATCTATTCCCACATTGACCGAAGAAAAGCGGAAGGACCTGGTAAAGATCGTAAATAAAAAGGCAGAAGAAGGACGGATTGCGATCCGCAACCTTAGAAGGGAAGCCAATGATCAGATCAAAACAGCTGAAAAGAAAGGAGATATCTCTGAAGATTCAGCAAAGCGGTACTTAGCTGATATACAGGATCTGACAGATAAATACATTAAAAACATTGATAATGTTGCAGAAGCAAAAGAAAAAGAAATAATGGAAATATGATGGATAAGAAAGAAGATATGGTAAATGTAGTAGGGTTTACCCTTAATGAGGGTGAACAGATACTGCAAAGAGCAGGTTATAGTGTTCGCATTAAATCAACCAGCAGTCATACAGGTAATCGCGCCAGGGTTCTGCGTCAAAGAGTGATAGGTAATGGTGAAATTGAATTAACCATTAGCTATGAATACTACAAAGACCCAGCCATGGAGTAAAAGGAGGTGAAAATTGTGGCTTACAAGATCATTGCTGACGATTGTGAGGCTTGCGGTTCCTGTATGGATGAATGTGAACATGACGCTATTTCTGAAGTTGATGGTACATATGTCATCGATGCTGAAAAATGTGAAGAATGTGGGACATGTATGGATGTTTGCCCGAACGATGCAATTGTTGAAGAATAATATATTATTTCTTTCCCCCTCTTGGAGGGGGTTTTTTCTAAGTAACAAATACAGGGGCGACAATATTGGTGAAAAAAATAATGAATCGTTCAGTTTATTATCAAAAGTTGGATAAATCACGCTTGCCTTACCATGTAGCAGTTATTATGGACGGGAACGGGAGGTGGGCTCAGGAAAGGAATCTTCCTAGGGCAGTGGGACACCGTACAGGTATGGAATCATTACGTACGGTGGTTAAGTTGTGTTCGCAATTGGGTATTAAGATTCTCACTGTTTATGCTTTTTCTACTGAAAACTGGAAAAGGCCCCAGGAAGAAGTCAGTGTTTTAATGGGTTTGTTATATGAGTATATCAAGAAAGAACTGGATGAATTGAATAGGGAAGAGGTGCAGATCAGAGTTATCGGCAGGCTTAATGAACTACCTGCCAGAGCTCAGCAGGAAATAAAGCGAGCAGAAGAGTTGACAGCTAAAAATAACAAGTTGATCTTTAATATTGCTTTGAATTACGGTGGAAGAGCTGAGATTGTGGATGCTGCTCGTAGGGTCGCCAGCTTGGCTGTTGAAGGTAAAATTGAACCTGAGGAGATAACAGAAGAGCTAGTGCAACTATATTTATATACAGGTGAAATGCCGGATCCCGATCTGTTGATCAGACCTGCAGGAGAAAAGCGGATCAGCAACTTTTTATTATGGCAGATCGCTTATACTGAGTTTTACTTTACTGATGTTTATTGGCCGGATTTCGGGGAGGAAGATTTTTTAAAAGCTCTAGATGCATATCAGAATAGAAAACGTCGTTTTGGAGGGCTCTAGGAATTTGTTGAAAGATAGAGTATTAAGTGCTTTAATCGGTATACCTGTTTTACTTTTTTTAATGTATACTGGAGGTATACCTCTACTTATTTTTGTGATTATTTTAGCATTATTGGCATTATTTGAACTCTCCCGACTTCTGCAGAAGATGAACCTCCATATACATCCACTGTTGTTGTATGGGAGTGCTTTAATATTTCCCATAATTGCTTTTTTTGCACCACCTGAAAATGAGGGGAGTCTATTTTTTGCAGGGTTGATAATTTATTCACTGATGCACCTGGTGCTGTTGGTACTGTCTTTTCCTAAATATGGGTTGGGCAATTTAGGTGCCTCCTATCTGGGGAGTTGTTATATAAGTGTATTGTTTTCTTTTCTTATACTGATCAGAAAAATCGAACCATATGGTTTTCAAATACTTTTGCTGGTGTTCATATTAACCTGGGTCTGTGATATAGGAGCATATTTTATCGGCACTCGCTTTGGACGCAGAGCGTTGTGCCCTACAGTGAGCCCACAAAAAACCGTTGAGGGCGCTTTGGGGGGACTGGCCTCATGCCTTGTTGTGGCTTATTTATTTCATCTGTTCTTTCCCATATTATCTGGGAAGGTAATATTGTTATTGGGTTTTACGATCGGACTGGTGGTTCAACTCGGTGACCTAGTGGAGTCTTCAATAAAAAGAATGGCCAGGGTTAAGGATTCAGGTTCTTTAATACCAGGGCATGGTGGGATTCTTGATCGCTTTGACAGCATTCTTTTTAGCGCTCCGGCCGCATACTTTTTCGTTAAGCTGATTATGTTTTAAGGGGAAGTGGAAATTTGTCACCATCGTTAGAAAAGGTAGTTATGTTGTTTTTGAAAACATTAACTGTACTCCTACTGGGTGCAGGTATATATTTTTTTGTGCGGAATTTCTGGCCCCTGCTGGCTGATATGCTGGCCAATGGTTTTAAAATTCTGATCCCCTTTTTTATTGCTTATCTGATTGCTGTAATCCTCAATCCCTTAATCAGATTTTTTGAGAAAAGATTGCGTTTCCCCAGAAGCCTGGGCACACTATGTTCAATGATCATTTTTTTGTTTCTCATTGGTGGGCTTGTCTATGTGCTCATCTCCAATCTGATTCAGGAGTTGGTAGACCTATCCGTATATTTGACCAATTATTCCCGTGATTTGAATCAGTGGACTATTCACATGGGTCTTGAGGAACTGCGCTATTATATGGAAAAACTGAATATACCAACCAATATTATTCAGGAAACCGGGAAAGAGTTATGGGAGAGCCTGGATGTTATCAAGAGTATAGTTTCTGGATTTCTAACTCATTTCTTTAATTTTGTTGCTGCTCTGCCCCAGTATTTTGTTCTGCTGGTGCTGACCCTTATTATCAGTTTCTTTTTTGCCCGCGACTATGATTTGATAAAAAATAATGTCTCTCTGTTTTTTCAGAGATGGAGTTCTGAAAAATGGAGCAATGGTTTGCACAGGGTGAGCAGAGGACTACAGCGTGCATTACACGGCTATATTAAGGCAATGGCAATTCTTATTTCTATCACCGGGTTTTTATCTCTGATCGGATTATCTGTTTTTGGTGTAAGATATGCTTATGTACTGGCTCTGGTTGTTGCACTATTGGATTTGCTTCCAGTTGTTGGGCCAGGCACTGTCTATGTACCCTGGGGGATCATAATGCTGATCACCGGTGATGTGAAGTTCGGGATCGGACTCCTGATCTTATATGGTATAATTGTTGTTGTCAGACAGATCTTGGAACCCAAACTGGTAGGAGAAAACATAGGCTTACACCCTTTGACTACATTGGTTTCACTTTATCTGGGTTACAGGTTATTGGGTTTTTGGGGATTTATTATTGGTCCTGCGGTTGTAATTATTTATAAGGCATTTGTAAAAAATGATTAAAGGGTGTAATTATGAAAAAAAATATAGTAATACTCGGATCTACTGGGTCCATTGGCAGGCAGGCCCTGGAAGTTATAGAATGGCACAGGTCTTATTTTAATGTGTTGGGGCTTGCAGCGCGGAACAATATCGATCTACTAGAAAAACAGGTTAGGGCCTTTCGTGTTCCCTATGCAGCTGTACAGGATACAGCAGCAGCCAAACAATTTGCTCAGCGGTTAAAGGGTGAGCAAACCCAATGTCTGTCAGGGGATGAAGGATTATTGGAACTTGTCCGTCATCCTGATGCTGATTTAATTCTGGTTGCTGTGAATGGTCTTGCTGGATTGCTTCCTACTCTGGAGGCAATCTCTTATAACAAAAAAATTGCTCTGGCCAATAAAGAAACACTGGTTGCCGGCGGCGCACTGGTTATGGAAGCAGCGCATGCTAAAGGGGTTCAGATTATACCGGTAGACAGTGAACATTCCGCTATTTTTCAGTGTTTGGAGAAAATGACAGCTGTGGATCGACTAATACTTACCGGTTCTGGTGGCCCTTTCCGGAAAATGCAGTATGAAGACTTGAAAAAGGTTACTCCGGAGATGGCTTTGCGTCATCCTACCTGGCAGATGGGTGAAAAAATAACAGTTGATTCAGCTACTTTGATGAATAAGGGGTTAGAGATAATCGAAGCTAGGTGGTTGTTTGGGATTGATTATGATCAGATCGATGTTGTGATTCATCCTCAGAGCATTATTCACAGCCTGGTCGCCTATAAGGATAGTTCTGTTCTTGCACAGATGGGATATCCTGATATGCGGCTGCCCATTCAATACGCTTTTTTTTACCCGGAAAGGAAGAGTAACAGCTTAAAGATAATAGATTTAGTTCAGCTAGGAGCCTTGACCTTTGAGCCCCCTGATACAGATCGGTTTCCCTGTTTGCGATTGGCCAGAGAAGCTGGTAAAATCGGAGGGACAATGACCACTGTTCTAAATGCTGCTAATGAAATGGCTGTCTATGCTTTTCTGAGAGGTATGATATCTTTTACAGCCATAGCTGAGATGGTCCATGAGGTGATGGGTCTGCACGATCCCAGCACAGGAATAGTGGAACTGGAGGAGATCCTGGAGGCTGACAGGTGGGCTAGAGTCTGTGCCAGGCGATTGATTCAAGAAAATGAATCTTAAAGGCAGGAGGTAAAAAGTGGTTATTCTTATAGCGATCCTGGTATTAGGGTTTTTAATTTTTGTTCATGAACTGGGTCATTTTATGGTTGCTAAAATAGTAGGTATCCAGGTGGATGAATTCAGTATAGGATTCGGTCCCAAATTGTTGGGTTATCAAAAAAAGGAAGATACTACTCTATATTCAGTGAGGCTTCTACCTTTAGGCGGTTATGTAAAAATGGCCGGAGAAAATCCTGAGGATGAGGAGTCTGTAAACGGTTTTAATACTAAGCCGTTAAAACACCGCTTTGCTGTAATTTCTGCCGGTTCTATCATGAATTTTCTGGTGGCCATACTGCTTATTGTTATTACTTACGGAGTTATAGGGATACCTATCGCTTCCAATTCCAATGTAATTGGGGAAGTTGTACAGGGATCGCCAGCCATGGCGGCAGGTTTGGAAGGTGGGGATAGGATTATTTCTATTAATGATGTGGCAACAGAAAACTGGGAGGATGTGACTAGTAACATCAGGAAAAATGGAGGGCAAGAGCTTAAACTGGTTGTGGAGCGCAATAACCAGAGACATTCATTTCTTATTAAACCAAAGTATGACCCTGAATATGAAATATATCAGATCGGTATCACTCAGTCGATCATCTGGCAAAGACAGGGTTTCTTCCAAGCGATTCAGCTTGGATTGAACCAATCTGTTCAGTTTGCTAGATTGGTTTTTGAGAGTATAGGTGGATTGATAGCAGGTAAGTATTCTACAAATGATGTGGCTGGCCCCGTAGGGATTACAGTGGCGATTGGGGAAGCAGCTAAGGGTGGTATAGGGTACTTAATGATATTTGCTGCAGTATTAGGGATAAATTTGGCAATAATCAATTTGCTGCCTATTCCCGCCCTGGATGGAAGCAAACTGATATTTTTAACTATTGAAGGGCTGTGGGGAAAACCGGTTGATCCTGAAAAAGAGAATTTCATTCACCTGATCGGCTTTGCTCTGCTGATGGTGTTTTTTATTCTCATCACCTATAATGATATAGCTCGCATCATTAGTGGGGGTTAGCGTTAATGCCTAGTATAAGACGTAAGACAAGACAGGTAAAAGTGGGTAGTGTTGCTGTAGGTGGTGGAGCACCTATATCAGTACAAACAATGACCAAAACCGATACCCGGGATACTGCGGCAACAATCGGCCAGATCAAGGAACTGGAAAAATTGGGGTGTGATATTGTCAGGGTGGCTGTTCCCGATCTGGAGGCTGCCAAATCATTGAGAGAGATAAAAAAAAATATATCTATTCCCCTAGTAGCAGATATACACTTTGATTATCGATTGGCACTCATGGCATTAGAAAGTGGTGTGGATGCACTGCGCATCAACCCGGGCAATATAGGTGGGGCTGACCGAGTCCGCACTCTTACTAGAGCTGCTGCTGAAAGAGGTATTCCCATCAGGATCGGAGTGAATTTAGGCTCTCTTGATAAGGAGATTGCTGCTGAGTACGGCAGAACTGCCCGGGGTTTGGTGAACAGTGCTCTGCATCATGCTGCCCTTTTAGAGAAAGAGAATTTTTATAATATTGTTATTTCTGTTAAAGCAGCATCAGTTCCCATGACCATTGAGGCATATCGCATGCTGTCAGAAAAAGTGGATTACCCTTTACATCTGGGTGTGACCGAGGCCGGGGGAATCTGGGTAGGAACAATTAAATCAGCCATCGGTATTGGCAGTCTTCTGGTGGATGGAATCGGTGATACCATTCGGGTTTCTTTAACAGGGACTCCTCATGAAGAGGTTAAGGTGGGAAAACAGATCCTTAAGTCCTTGGGCCTCAGGTCCGGTGGAATAGATCTGATTTCATGCCCTACCTGTGGGCGGTGCCAGATCAATCTTTTTAAGATTTTAAATGAAGTGGAAAATAAATTACCAGTTGCTGATGAAGATCTGAAAGTTGCTGTTATGGGCTGTGTGGTTAATGGGCCCGGGGAGGCAAAGGATGCTGATGTGGGCATTGCTGGAGGCAAAGGATGTGGTATCCTCTTTAAAAAGGGTAAGCTTGTAGGAAAGGTTCCCGAAAGCGAACTTGTGGAAAGCCTTCTAGCGGAGATTTATCAAATACTGGAGGAAAGGAAGCAGAATAGATGCGGGTAACACAAATGTTTATCCCTACCCTGAGGGAGGTTCCGGCAGAAGCGGATGCAATCAGCCACCAACTGCTTTTGCGCTCAGGAATGGTTAGAAAAGTGGCAGCAGGTATTTACACTCTTCTGCCTTTAGGTAACAGGGTAGTACGCAAAATTGAAGAGATTGTCAGGGCAGAAATGGAGCGTGCGGGTGGAGTAGAGTTGCTGCTCCCCATCGTTCAACCTGCAGAACTGTGGCACCAAACTGGGAGATGGGATGTTTATGGTCCGGAGATGTTTCGTTTAAAAGACCGCCATGGTCGGGATTTCTGTCTCGGACCCACCCATGAGGAACTGATTACCCATTTATTCAGCCAGGAGGTAAAATCCTACCGCCAACTGCCGCTGCTTCTCTATCAGATCAATAATAAATATCGTGATGAAAGACGCCCGCGTTTTGGTTTGATGCGAGGGCGTGAATTTATTATGAAGGACCTGTACTCCTTTGATAAAGATGAAGATGGTTTGGCTGTGAGCTATCAGAAGATGTATGACGCGTACAGCAGGGTATTCAGCAGGTGTGGGCTGCGCTTCAGGGCGGTGGAAGCAGATGCAGGTGCTATCGGGGGAGATCATTCCCATGAGTTCATGGTGATTGCAGATACAGGTGAAGCAGAATTAACATACTGTCCGGTGTGTGATTATGCCTCAAATGTGGAGAAAACACCCTGTCATTATCATGGTTCAGAAGAAAAAGAAGAGGCGGGTGTTCTGCAGCTGGAGGCCACACCGAAAGCTCGGACAGTTGAGGATGTTGCATCTTATCTACAGCTTGACACTACTAAAGTATTGAAATCCCTCTTTTACAAGGTGGATGGGAAATTAGTTGTGGTCCTGGTGCGGGGAGACCGCCTGGTTAATGAGGTTAAGGTTCTCAATTATTTAAATGCCAATCATCTGGAAATAGCTGACGAGAGGGAAATGGATGATTTAGGGATACCCATGGGGTTTGCAGGGCCTGTTGGTCTGTGTGATCGGACAGCTGTCACAATTCTTGGGGATATGGAAACCCAGCATTTATATAATGCTGTTGCCGGCGCGAATAAAAAGGGATATCATTATATCAATGTGAACCCCGGCCGGGATTATCAGGTGGATTATTACGGCGACTTCAGGGTGGCTGTGGAGGGAGATCCATGTCCACACTGTGGAGCCGGGTTAAAAGTACAGCGCGGTATTGAAGTGGGGCATATCTTTAAATTGGGGACCAAATACAGTGAAGCCATGGGAGCCACAATTCTTGACGAACAGGGTAAAGAAAAACCTGTTATTATGGGCTGCTATGGGATCGGTATCACCAGAACCATGGCTGCGGCAGTGGAACAGAGTTATGATCAGGATGGTATTATTTGGCCGGTCAGCATTGCTCCTTTTGAAGTGGTCCTTATGGCTGTCAATCAGCGTGACCCTCAATTAGCGGGATATGCAGAGGAGTTATACAAGCGTTTTGTAGAAGCAGGGATTGATGTGCTGTTTGATGACCGGAATGAAAGACCTGGTGTGAAATTTAAAGACGCAGATTTGATAGGCTATCCGGCCAGGGTTGTCATCGGTAAAAAAATGCTTTCCGATGGATTAATTGAGATTAAATGGCGCTCTTCTGGAGAAATTACTTATAAAAAGATGGATGAAGCCGCAGCTTACCTCCAGGAAACGCTGTCTTCAATGAAAAGTTAACATTGTAGCTAAATCTATTGCAGTAAATAGTGGGTTTTGTTATAATAATAAACGGTGCGAAAGGATGCAAGGCCGCTAGAAATTATTTATCTGTTCAGGAGGGTTAGTAAGAGTGGGTATTTGCCCACTCTTTCATATTATACCAGATGACCATCACCTGAGAATGGAGGTAATTTTTTGAAAGGACAGTCTGTTAAAGAGAGGGTTGAAGAGTTGATTACTCCCTTTATCTTACAAGAAGGGCTGGAACTGGTTGATGTGGAATATCAAAAAGATGGTCCTAACTGGTTTCTACGCATTTTCATAGATAAGCCTGGTGGAGTTAAACTGGATGACTGCGAAAAGATCAGCAATATTGCCGGTTCTGTTTTGGATAGGGCTGATATAATTCCACAAAAATATTATTTAGAAGTATCTTCACCAGGGGTAGAACGACCCCTGAAAAAACCGGAGGATTTTGAGCGTTTTTGTGGGTCAAACATAACTGTGCGCACTAAGTCAAAGATCCAGGGAAGCAGAAACTTTCAAGGTGTTTTGGCGGGTTATGAAGATGACCAAGTGGTTCTAGAGACCACAGATGGTTTGATCAAAATTCCTTTTCATTTAATTGGAAAGGCAAGATTAAAGGTATTTTAAACTATTGTGGGGAGGTGAACAGAAATGAATCTTGAATTGATCAATGCTCTACAGGATATTGAAAAGGAAAAAGGCATTAGCAGTGAGGTACTGCTGGAGGCAATTGAACATGCTTTACATACAGCCTATAGAAAGAATTTTGGCTCAGCACAGAACTCCCGCATCAAAATTGACAAGGAAACGGGAGAGATTAGGGTTTATTCTAGAAAAACAGTTGTTGCTAACGTAAGTGATTCCAATACTGAGATCTCATTGGAAGAGGCAGTGCAGGTAGAACCCGAAGCCAAAGAGGGGGAAGTAATAGAGATCGAAGTTACACCCCGTGATTTTGGACGGATTGCTGCACAGGCTGCAAAACAGGTTGTTGTACAGCAGATCAGAGAGGCTGAAAGAGGCCTTATCTATCAAGAGTTTTCCAGCCGTGAAGGGGATATTGTGACAGGGACTGTGAGGCGTCAGGAAGCAAAGAATATTTTTATTGATTTAGGACGAGCTGAAGCAGTGCTTATACCCTCTGAACAGATTCCAACTGAAAAGTATAACCGCGGTGACCGGATCAAGGCTTATATTACTGAGGTGAAAAAGACAACTAAGGGCCCTCAGATATTGGTTTCCCGTACTCATCCAGGTCTCTTAAAGAGGCTTTTTGAATTAGAAGTGCCGGAAATTTTTGAGGGAATTGTAGAAATAAAGGCAGTTGCCCGGGAACCGGGGATGCGCTCCAAGATTGCGGTATATTCGAGAGATGAGAATGTTGATTCTATTGGATCCTGTGTAGGGCCTAAAGGGATGCGTGTGCAGGCGGTAGTTGTTGAACTCAAGGGTGAAAAGATAGACATAGTTAAATGGAGCAGTGATCCAAGGGAGTTTATCGCCAATGCCTTGAGTCCAGCTAAGGTTGACTCTGTTGAAATCGATGAGGAAGAAAAAGCAGCCAGGGTGATTGTTCCAGATCATCAACTATCTCTTGCAATCGGTAAAGAAGGACAAAATGCCAGACTGGCAGCGCGGTTAACCGGATGGAAAATCGATATTAAGAGCACATCCCAGGCTGCTTCATGGTAATAAGCTTTTCTGAAGACCGCTATTATTGATGTTAAGAGGTGGTTCAGCAGTGCCTAGAATAAAAAAAATTCCTAAGAGAATATGTGTAGGCTGCAAAGAGACCAAAGATAAGAAAGAATTGATTCGGATTGTCAGAACTCCTAATGGTGAAGTCAAAATCGACATAACCGGGAAGATGTCGGGTAGAGGTGCTTATATCTGCTGTAGTAAAGAGTGCTTAGAAACTGCTCTTGCTGGTAAGCATCTAGAACGTGCATTACAGGTTGAACTGCCCCAGGACTTAGCTGCTGCTCTGGAAAAAAAGGTATTGGGTGAAACCAATTGACACTGTTTGATCTATTGGGATTTGCCAAAAAGGCAAATAAAATGGTTTGTGGAATGTCTAACTGTCTGAATGCTGTAATAAAGAAAAAGGCAAAACTGGTGATTATAGCTGAAGATGCAGGGGTATCTCGTAAAAAGTTGATCAAGGAATGTGAATTAAATGGGGTTCCCTTCATCGAGTTTGGTACAAGGGAACAGTTTATTGATAGATTAGGGTATGATGCCTGTTATTGGGCGGTTCTCTCAGAACAGATGGCAGATGCAATTCAGAGGGAATTAATTAAGATGAAGATTTAGGGATTCAAAAAAATGGGGGTGATTGAATGGCAAAAATCCGCATACATGAATTGGCCAAGGAATTAAAAATTAACAGTAAAGATTTGGTTGCCCAACTGCAACAAATGGGCTATGCAGTTAAAAACCATATGAGCACAATAGAAGAAAACGATGTAGGACAAATAAGAAGAGCGCTTAAAATCAAAGGTACAATAGAAAAAAAAGGTAAAGGCGCTAAGGATTATAAAAAAGATAAATCACATGATGATTCTGAAAAGGATTATCGCAAACGGGCACAGGCTCGTAAAGAGGAGATTCGTCAGAAAAAAGAGCAGGACCAGAGGAAGGTTTTGGCAAAAGTAAGGAATAACTTCCGCGGGAAAGGCAAAAAGAAACGCAAAGATAGCAATCGTTCAGTAGAGGATAGCAAAGAGTTGAAAAAGATCATCATAGAGGAGCAAATCACTGTCCAAGAACTGGCAAACTTAATGCATGTTAATGGTGCTGAGGTCATAAAAAAGTTAATCGATCTGGGGGTAATGGCCACCATCAACCAGGTAATTGACAGTGATACAGCTACCCTGGTTGCTTCAGAATTTGGTATTGATACTGTGGTACGGGATGAAATGGTAGAACTGGAAGCAGCTTTGAACGATCTGCCAGATAAGCCGGAAGACCTCAGGCCAAAGCCACCTGTGATCACGGTAATGGGTCATGTTGACCACGGTAAAACCTCTCTGCTAGATTTTATTCGACATACCGATGTTATTGCAACTGAAGCAGGGGGGATCACCCAACATATCGGTGCCTATCAGATCGAAACTAAGGGTAAAAAGATTACTTTTCTTGACACACCAGGCCATGAAGCATTTACTACAATGCGGGCCAGGGGAGCTCAGGTAACAGATATTGCAGTTCTGGTGGTGGCTGCTGATGATGGTGTTATGCCTCAGACAGTAGAAGCAATCAACCATGCCAAGGCTGCCAATGTACCGATTGTGGTGGCCATCAATAAAATGGATAAGCCTGCTGCTAACCCTGATCATGTAAAACAGCAGCTTGCAGAATACGGGCTTGTTCCAGAGGAATGGGGGGGGAACACTATCTGTGTTCCAGTTTCCGCGAAAAAGGGAACAGGCATTGATCAACTTCTGGAAATGCTACTGCTTGTTGCTGAAATGGAAGAATATAAGGCAAACCCCTTTTGTCCGGCACGTGGTACAGTAATAGAGGCAGAACTCGATAAGGGACGAGGCCCTGTTGCTACAGTTTTGATCCAGAAGGGCACACTGTCTGTGGGTGATCATATACTGGTGGGCACTGCCTTTGGTAATGTCAGGGCTATGTATGATTTTAAAGGGCGCCGCATCAAGAAAGCTCTACCCGGCACACCGGTAGCGATTCTGGGATTGTCAGAAGTACCTGCTGCAGGTGATTTGCTTTATGCGGTTGCTGACGAAAAAACTGCCCGTCAGATAGCCGAAAAACGCTTGGATAAAAAGCGTAAAATGGAAAATGTTGTTCCAGAGAGAGTTACTTTAGATGACCTTTTTAATCAGATCAAAGAAGGCAAGGTTAAGGAACTGAACTTGGTTGTGAAAGCTGATGTACAGGGTTCAGTGGAGGCTCTAATTCAGGCTCTTAATAAATTAAATGACAGAGAAGTTAGAATTAATATCATCCACTCCGGAGTGGGTGCTATAACAGAGACCGATGTGATGCTGGCTAGTGCCTCTAATGCCCTGATCATCGGTTTTAATGTAAGGCCAGATACCAATGCTAAAAAAGCCGCTGAAACTCAAAATATAGAAATGCGGCTTTACAGGGTTATCTATGAGGCTTTAGATGATATTAAAGCAGCCCTGGAGGGGATGCTGGAGCCCATTTACAAAGAGGTTTCTATAGGCAGAGCTGAAGTGCGCGAACTCTTCCATATCCCTAAAGTGGGGACAATTGCCGGATGCAATGTCTTAGAGGGCAAGGTGGTCAGAAACGGCAGTGTGCGATTGATACGTGAAGGTGTTGTTGTTTATGAAGGAAAGGTTGATTCATTGAAAAGGTTTAAAAATGACGCCCGAGAGGTTGCTCAGGGACATGATTGCGGTATTGGACTTGATAGATTCCAGGATATAAAAATTGGAGATATCCTGGAGGTTTATGAGATGGAAGAGATAAAAAGGGAGTTAATGTCTTAAAAGGGTGTGATGGTAAATGAGCTACCGCGCTGGCCGTTTAGCAGAGGAAATAAAAAAAGTAATAACAGATCTGCTACAGACCGAGCTGAAGGATCCGCGCATCAACCCAATGACCAGTGTGACATCTGTAAGTGTTTCTAAAGACCTGCGCTACGCAAAAGTATATATAAGTGTATTGGGATCAGAGGATAAGAAGAAAGAAACACTGGATGGCTTAAAGAGTGCCTGTGGTTTTATCAGGTCAGAAATAGGGAAAAGAATCCGTCTCCGGTATCACCCGGAAATTACCTTTGAACTTGACAAATCCATTCAACACAGTCTGGAGATCAACCGTATACTGCGGCATCTGAAACAAGATAAGGGATGCGACTGATGGAAGGTATTGAAGATATCGTCAAAATATTAAAGACAAAACAGACCTTTGTACTGACAACACATATCCATGCAGATGGCGATGCTCTGGGGTCCCTGCTGGCACTTGGTTTAGCCCTAATAAATAACGGTAAAAATGCTGTTATGATACACTCTGAGCCGGTTCCTGAAAGCTATCGGTTTTTGCCTGGTGCTGAGCAGGTAAAAATGGTACAAGATCTAAAAGAGAGTTTTGAGGTCGGTATTGCTTTGGACTGTACCAACCTATCCCGGGCAGGAGATGCTGCACACATACTGCAAAAAGCTGATTGTGTTATCAATATTGATCACCATATCAGCAATGAGTATTTTGGTCAGATCAATATGGTGGAAACCGAAGCCGCTGCTACAGGGGAAATGGTTTGTGCTCTGCTGGTCAAAGGGGGCTTTATTATCACTCCGGATATTGCGACTAATCTTTATACAGCCATAATAACTGACACTGGGTCTTTCCGTCACCAGAACACTACAGCCAACTGTTTCAGAACGTGTGCTTATCTGCTGGAATGTGGTGCAGCTCACAACTTTATACAGCATAATCTTTATGAGCAAAGGTCCCTTCAAAGCCTGCGATTTATGGTCAAGGTGCTACAGACCCTTTCAATAAATGAAAACGGTATGATCGCCTGGATGACCATTACCAGAGATATAATCACAGAGGCAGATAATAGTGATGGTCTGATAGATTATGCTAAATCCTTGAAGGGTGTTGAGGTGGGAATTTTATTTAAAGAGATGGATTCAGGTGAGATTAAGGTTAGTTTTCGCTCAAAAAGCTTTGTTGATGTCAATCAACTGGCAGCTCATTTCGGAGGAGGCGGCCATGAGCGAGCAGCTGGGTGTTCTATCAAAGGCAATCTAAAGGAAGTGGAACAGCTTGTTATTCGAAAAACAGAGGAATATCTGGCTAAGCGGAGGGCTGCAGAGTGAACGGTCTAATTAATGTTTTAAAACCACCGGGGATTTCTTCCCATGATGTTATAGTTTATCTTCGGCACTTATTTAAAATAAAGAAAATAGGTCATACAGGAACCCTGGATCCAGGGGCAGCAGGAGTAATTCCTGTTTGTGTAGGGCAGGGAACCAGGGTTGCTGAGTACCTGATCAATAAGCCGAAAAAGTACCGAGCGGAAATAACTTTTGGAATTAGAACAGATACTTTTGATGCTGGGGGAGAAATTCTTGAGAGAAATAGAGGGGTCAGGCTTGAACTGACTGATGTAATTGATGCATTAGAGGAGTTTAAGGGTGAAATAAAACAAGTTCCTCCTATGATATCAGCTGTACACTATAAGGGTAAACGACTGTACCAGTTGGCGCGCCAGGGCAAAGTAGTTGAACGAAAAGCAAGAAGGGTGCGGATCTACCAAATCAAAATAATTCGTTTTCAAGGAGATCTGCCTTATCCGCGCCTTTATATTGATCTTGAGTGCTCCAAAGGGACTTATGTGCGCAGTATTTGTGAGCAGTTGGGTGAAAGATTGGGGTGTGGTGCACACTTGTCTTTTTTGGTGCGGACAAAAAGCGGCCCTTTTTTGCTGAAAGAATCCTTTACCCTGGAGGAGATTAAGGAAATGTGGGAAGAGAGGGATCTTTCCTTTTTACTGCCCATTGACTATGCTCTCGACCACTTACCTGCTTTAACTGTTAAAGAAAAAGCAGTGCGCCATATTTTAAATGGTTTGCCCCTTGCGCCCTCCGGTATATTAGGGGGGGTGGGAAGGGAGTTACCCGGTTTCGTACGTCTTTATTCACCAGTAGGGAAATTATTAGCTCTGGCAAATCTTTGTACAACCTGTGATGGAGAATGGCACTATAAATTGAAAAAAGTATTCAGTTCATAATATTAACAATGAGAGGTAAGATCCATGGAGGTTCTACGAAGTCTGGAACAAAGAACTGATGGCAGCACATTGATTATTGCTCTTGGAAATTTTGATGGAGTCCATTTGGGACACCGTAAGCTCTTGAAAAAAATGGTCTCCTATGCCCACAAAAAGGGAGGCATACCATCGGTTTTGCTGTTTCAACCCCATCCTCAACAGGTTTTAAATCCGGCGACTGCTCCCAGGCTTATTATGAGTAATGAAAGAAAAATGAAAGTAATGAATGACCTGGGAGTTAAGGTTTTTTATTTAATACCTTTTGATTTAAATTTTGCTTCCCAGGAACCAGAGGAGTTTGTTGAAGAAATTCTGATCAAAAAGCTCAATGTGAGTGGAGTTTTTGTGGGTTATAATTATCAATTTGGTAAGTGCGGTGCTGGGAGGCCTGAATATCTTAAAAAAATTGGTGTGGAAAAGGGGATCTATGTAGAGGTTATCCCACCTGTAGTCATGCATGGAGTTCCCGTCAGCAGTACTTTAATTCGTTCTGCTTTAAACAATGGTGATATTGTTAGGGCTAGAGAACTGCTTGGATATTGGCCTGTTTTGCAGGGTGAAGTGATTAAAGGGGATCAGCGGGGGCGCAGGATAGGTTTTCCTACAGCAAACCTGGCTGTGCCTGAAGAGCTTTTGATTCCCCGGAACGGGGTTTATGCAGGTGAAGCTGTGGTAGATGGGAAACCCTATTTGGCTGTGCTTAACATTGGAAGGCATCCTACTTTTGGATTAAGCAGTAAACAAACCATTGAAGCACATTTACTGAAGTTTGATGGTGATCTTTATGGAAAGCAATTGGAGATAAGTCTGTATAAGATGCTGCGGGAAGAAAAAAAATACAATAATGCAGATGAGTTAATTGATCAAATCAATAAAGATATTGAACTGGCCGGGAAGATTCACGAGGAAATAGGACAAAAACAGCTTCAAAGGGAAAGTTCAGGGTTAATCCGAAAGATTTACAATTAGGATAAACTATGGTAAGATCATAAAATGAAAATGCCGGAAAAGAGGATGAGTATACTTGGGACTTCTGGTGATTCATGATATCACCACGATTTGCAAAGGGTAGTAAAGTTGTCCCAAGTGCAGTCAGGGTCCTTGCCAAATCGGGTAGAATGATCGATTCTTGTCAAGGACATTCCTGCAGGAAGGCTTATTATCACAATTATCGGTAAATAATATTCAAAGAAAGGTGAGGAGGTTTTACATTGTCATTCAGTTCAGCGGAGAAAAAAGAGGTTATTGAAAAATACCAAATACATGAACGTGACACCGGTTCTCCAGAGGTACAGATAGCCCTTCTGACAGAGAGGATCAATTATTTGACTGAACACCTTAAGGTACACAAAAAAGATCACCATTCACGGAGGGGTTTACTGAAGATGGTCGGTCAAAGGCGCGGTTTCCTTAATTATCTGCGAGAGAAAGATCCTGCACGATACCGGGTCATTATAGAAAAACTAGGTCTTCGTCGCTAAAATGTATTTAGACATTCGGGGGGGAGCGGTAAGCCGCTCTTTCTGATTATTATTCAACTTTTTAGGAGGTTAATTATGCCAGAGACGTTTCAAATGATGCTTGGCGGCCGGCCTTTGCTAATGGAATTTGATAAGGTGGCCAAGCAGGCTAATGGCGCTGTTTTAATACATTACGGGGATACGGTAGTCTTAGTGACAGCAACTATTTCCAAGGAACCGCGGGAGGGAATTGATTTTTTTCCGCTCTTAGTTGATTATGAAGAGCGGTTATATGCTGTTGGGAAAATTCCCGGTGGTTTTATTAAGAGAGAAGGTAGACCCACAGAAAAGGCTATATTATCTGCAAGGCTGATCGATAGGCCTATCAGACCCCTTTTTCCCCAGGGTTTCCGCAATGATGTCCAGGTAGTAGCCACAATCATGTCTGTAGACCAGGATTGTGATCCCAGTATAACTGCAATGATCGGCGCTTCGGCCGCACTTTCTGTATCTGATATTCCCTTTTCTGGACCGATAGCAGGTGTAATCGTTGGTCGGATCAAAGGTGAATATGTGATCAATCCTACTGTAGAACAGGAAAAAGAGAGTGATATCCATCTGGTTGTAGCTGGAACCGATCAAGCTGTTTTAATGGTAGAAGCTGCTGCCAATCAGGTGAGTGAAGAAGTGATCATTGCTGGTATCGAATTTGGGCATCAGGTAATTAAGGAGATTGTGCAGTTTCAGCAGGAGATTGTACAAAAAATTGGCAAAGAGAAACTTGACGTTCCTACCTTCGAACCGGACCCTCAAATTGTAGAAGATGTAAAAGCATATGCCTACGACAAAATTGCTGAGGCTGTTAAAAACCCTGATAAACTTGCCAGACAAAATGCTCTGGATGAATTGGAGAAGGAGACAGTTGAGCATTTTGCTGAGATTTATCCAGAACAGGAGAAAGATGTTCAGGAGGTTTTCTTAAAGACACTGAAAGAGATTGTCAGAAAAATGATCCTTGAAGACAGTATACGCCCTGACGGTAGGAAGCTTGACGAGATCAGGCCTATTACCACTGATGTGGGAATCCTGCCCCGTACCCATGGGAGCGGTTTGTTTACCAGAGGGCAGACCCAGGTATTGACTGTAGCCACACTGGGTACTATCAGAGAAGAACAGATTCTGGATGATCTCGGGCTTGAGGAGTCCAAACGCTACCTCCATCACTATAATTTCCCCCCTTACAGTGTAGGGGAGACAAGGCCGATGAGGGGTCCCGGCCGTAGGGAGATCGGACACGGTGCTTTAGCTGAGAAGGCCTTGCTTCCTGTGCTCCCTGATGAAGATGAGTTCCCATATACAATCAGGCTTGTATCAGAGGTGCTGGAATCCAATGGTTCAACATCAATGGCCAGTGTTTGTGGAAGCACTTTGGCATTGATGGATGCAGGAGTGCCTATCTCTGCTCCTGTAGCGGGCATCGCTATGGGTTTGGTTACCGGTGAAAACGGTTTTGCGGTTTTAAGTGATATCCAGGGGATGGAGGATGCCCTGGGTGATATGGATTTCAAGGTTGCTGGCAGTGCTGAAGGTGTGACAGCTTTGCAGTTGGATATTAAAGTACAGGGTATTACTACTGATGTGTTGCGGCAAGCTCTTGCTCAGGCGAAAGAGGGAAGACTGTTTATCCTCAGCAAGATGGCTGAAGCCATCAAGGAACCGCGTCCAGAATTATCACCACATGCCCCGAGAATTATCACCATGACCATCGACCCTGAAAAAATCAGGGATGTTATCGGCCCTCAGGGTAAAACCATCAGAAAGATCATTGAAGAGACTGGAACAGAGATCGATATAGAGGATGATGGCCGGGTCTTCATAGCTGCAGTTGATGAAGAAGCGGGGAAAAATGCTGTAAGCATCATAGAGCGGCTAACTCAGGACGTGGAAGTGGGGAAAATATATTTGGGCAAGGTTGTTCGACTGATGGACTTCGGTGCCTTTGTAGAGATAATCCCCGGAGTCCTGGGCAGTGCCGGTAAGGAAGGCCTGGTTCATATCTCCCAGTTGGATGAACAGAGAGTTAATCGGGTCAGAGATGTTGTCAAAGAAGGTGATGAGATCATTGTCAAGGTAACTGAGATTGATAGACAGGGTCGGATCAACCTTTCTCGCAAAGAAGCAATTAAGGCCCTGCGCCGCAAAACGGAAAAATAAGTCATCTGGGAAAGCAAATATCTTCCCCGCCTCCGGAATATAATGTTATTTAGGAGGTGCGGAAGTGTTTGTTTTTTTCTGGAGAAAAAAATGGTTTATCTTATGTATTGCAGCGGTGTTGGTAGTTTGTGTCTATGCTGCTGCATTTTCAGCAGAACAGGTTTTCAGTCGCAGGAAACCCATTTATCAAGGTAATCCTGAAAAAAAACAGGTTGCCATTACTGTGAATGTGGACTGGGGTGAAGAACACATTCCCCAGATGCTGGATTTATTTCAGAAAAACCGGGTGAAGGCAACTTTTTTTATCAGCGGAAGATGGGCTAGTGAGCATCAACAACTTGTACGGAAGATTGCAGAATCAGGTCATGAAATAGGCAACCATGGTTTTTCACACCCACATGTCAATGACCTCTCAGTTGAGGAAAACATGAAAGAAATCCAGGAAACCTCAAAGGTGATTGAGCAGGCAGCCCAGAGGAAAACCCGTTATTTCGCGCCACCATATGGAGAATACAATGACAGTGTATTAGAAGCTGCAGCAAAAACAAAGCATCAGATCATACTCTGGACCGTTGATACAGTGGACTGGCAAAAACCACCGGCAGATGAAATTAATTCACGGGTCTTAAGCCGTGTTCACAATGGCGCAATTATTCTGATGCATCCCACCGAACCAACCCTTGAGGCCTTGCCTGAGATGCTTACAGGGCTGCCGCAGCAGGGTTATCAAATTGTGCCCTTGGAAAAACTAATAGCTGATTAATTCTTATCGATGGGGGGGGAATTTGTGTAGATGAGAGAACATAGGTGTTTTTTGCAGTTAACTGTATTTTTGACTGTGGTTCTGCTGACAAATCATCTGCACTGTGGTACTGCCTGGGCAGATGAACAATTAAACCTAACAGCTAATTCTGCAGTTCTAATGGATTACAGTACAGGGTCGGTTTTATACAGCCACAATGCCACCAAACCTCTTCCCCCTGCCAGCACTACTAAAATAATGACTGGGCTTCTCAGCTTAGAGATTGGTGATGGAGAAGAAAGGGTAGTTATCGATGAGTATTCAGCTATGATGGAGGGGACAAGCCTTTACCTGAAAGCAGGACAAATCCTCACTCTTTATGATCTAACCAAAGGTGCCTTGATTAATTCCGGAAATGATGCAGCATCAGCTATAGCTGTACATATAGCTGGAAGTGAACAGCTTTTTGGGGATTTAATGACCTTTAAAGCCCGAACCATCGGCTGCGGCTCTCGGAGCAGGTTTTATAACCCCCATGGACTTCCGCAGGAGGGACATGCTATCAGCGCCTATGATCTGGCGGTCATCACCCGTTATGCTATGCAAAATAAAGATTTTAGGCGCATTGTAGGGACCAGGAGTGGCAGTGTAAGGGATCTTTCTGAAGGTGAGCTCTTCCCTCTCTATAACACAAACAGGCTGCTGGGTTATAAGAAGGATGGCCTGGAAATAATCGGTGTTAAAACCGGGACCACAGATGAGGCAGGTGAATGCCTGGTAGCTGCTGCTAAATATAAAAGCAGTCTATTAATCAGTGTGGTTCTCGGGAGCTCTGCCCGTTATGACGATACACTTAAGCTCTTTGAATACGGTCGCGATAACTGCTGCTGTATTGATCTAAAAAAAGGAACCCCCATTTTTCAGGTACCTGTTTGGAGGGGCAGTGCTTCATCACTGGCGGTAGGCCCCTGTAGGGATGTTTCTTTAATGGTTTCACCTGGTCAAATGCCGCTGTTGGAACGAAAGGTTTATCTGAAACCTTATGTCAAAGCTCCTTGTTCTAAGGGTGACAGAGTGGGAAAGATGGAGGTTATGCTTGGCAATCAGCTGCTTTGCTCTATAGAATTGATGGCTTTAGAGGATGTGAAAAGGGTTTTTTGGTGGAATTAAGAATATGGTATTAAGCTATAATATAATTTATAGATCTTGGAGGCAAAAAAATGTACCATAAAGATGTACTGGATAATGGAGTGACCATAGTTTGTGAAGAAGTGCCTGCTGTCCATTCGATAGCCATCGGTTATTGGGTTAAAACCGGATCGCGATTAGAAGAAGAGGATGAAGCCGGTATCTCTCATTTGATTGAGCACCTGCTTTTTAAGGGAACTAAAAAAAGAAGCGCAAAAGAGATAGCTGAGGCCATCGAAGAGGTGGGTGGTCAGCTCAATGCCTTTACCGGTAAGGAATATACCTGTTACTATGTTAGAGTCTTGGCAGAACATCTTCCCTTAGCAGTGGATGTACTCACCGATATGCTGTACAATTCTTTGTTCAGGGAGGAGGATCTGGTCCGGGAGAAAAATGTTGTCTTAGAAGAGATCAGCATGTATGAGGACACTCCGGACGAAATCATTCATGACTACTTCTCGAAGACCATTTGGGACGGACATCCCCTGGGCCGGCCGGTGATCGGAACTAATGAATCCCTTTCCAGAATCGATAGAGAAAAAGTGTTATCCTATTACCAGCGCCACTACTGCCCCTCCAATCTTGTAGTAGCCCTTGCTGGAAATTTTCAGTATCAAGAGGCAGTAGATTTAATTGGGGTGGCCCTTTCCTCCTTGCGGCCGGGGAGTATAGAGACCAAAATTACAGCCCCACAGGCAAGGTCCGGTTTGAAAAGCTTTTACCGCGACCTGGAACAGGTGCAGATCTGTATGGGGGTACCGGCTTTATCACTGTATAATGATAAAATTTATGCACTGCAGATCTTAAACAACATTTTGGGTGGTGGGGCAAGCTCCAGGCTGTTTCAGCAGATTCGGGAAGAGCGTGCTCTTGTTTATGCCATCTATAGCTATTACCTAGCTTTTCTGGACAGCGGTTTATTCACCATCTACGGTGGTACTAATCCCGCTAACTGCCAGCAAGTATTGGATTTATCTTGGGAAGAGATCAATAAGATCATGAAATCAGGGGTAACAGAAAAGGAACTCAGCAGAGCAAAAACACAGGTTAAAGGGAGCCTTCTTATAGCACAGGAAAGTGTTCTCCAGCGTATGCACCGTTTAGGAAGATCCGAACTGGTCCACCAGAGGTTTATTACTATTGAGGAAGTGTTGGAAAGAATAGCTGAAGTTAATGCAGCTGATATACAGGCTTTGACAAGGGAACTCTTTGCTCCGGAGAATGTAACTGTAACAGTATTAGGCCCTATGTCAGAAGGACAGATCAAACACCCCTCTGTTCTTTGCCGAACATAATTCTATTGCCTGGATCATAAATTTTTAAACAGGAAGTAAAAGGGGGGAGGGGTAGTGCGGATCAGTGATTTGGCCGGCAAGGAGATTATAAATATCTTTGATGGAGTGCGTCTAGGCACTATTGGAGATTCAGACATGATCATCGACCCTGAAAGTGGAGAGATAATTTCAATTCTGCTCCCACATCGATCAGGCCTGTTGAATTTTTGGCTGGATAAACAGGAGATCAAGATACCCTGGTCATCTGTGAAAAAGATCGGTAGTGAAGTGATTGTTGTGGATTTGGATGAAAGCTATTCTTTATATAAAAAATATCTTTAGATAAAAACCCGGGAAACCGGGTTTTTTTAATGGTAGATTATTTTTAGACTTGTCTATAGGTTCTAGTTATCCAATGTTGACAGAAAGCATCAGATATATGAGAATAAAGGCAAAAATGTACTAGAAATGGGGCAGATAGCATGAATAAAAACCAATTACGGGTAGTTATTACCGGAGTTGCTGGAAAGATGGGAATGGAAACAGCAAAAGCGGTTATTAAAGAGGCACCGGAGATGCAGCTTGTAGGTGCGGTGGATCCACGTAAAGCAGGTCTAGATTTAGGGGATCTGATCGGAGTAAAATGTGATTTTAAAATCAGTGATGAGCTGAGTTCAGTTTTATCATCTACATCAGCAGATGTTTTGGTTGATTTTACTAACCCCCAGGCTGTTTTGCATAATGCCAGGACTGCTCTGGAATATGGTGTGGCACCGGTAATTGGTACAACCGGGCTGGACAGTGTAGCGATAGATGAGTTGGAAAAGTTAGCTAAAAGGTCAGGTAAAGGTGTCTTAATAGTACCGAATTTTGCTATTGGAGCTGTGCTGATGATGGATTTTGCCAGGCGTGCAGCACACTATTTCAAAGATGTTGAGATCATTGAACTGCATCATAATCAAAAGCTCGATGCTCCTTCAGGTACCGCCCTTAAAACTGCACAGGGGATTCAGGAGGTAAGAGGTTCTTTTAAACAGGGACACCCTGATGAATATGAAAAAATCACCGGGGCCAGAGGCGGTGATTGGGAGGGAATCAGGATCCACAGTGTGCGGTTGCCGGGTTTGATCGCTCATCAGGAAGTGATATTCGGAGGAGCAGGTCAGACCTTGACCATCAGGCATGATTCTCTGCATCGTGAATCCTTTATGCCGGGTGTAATCCTAGCTATACGCAAGGTGCTCGGTCTTCAGGGTGTGGTAATAGGGCTGGAGAATATCATGGATTAGACTGCTAATCACCCCCTTCTTTCTGTGATCATATAATGTTACAGCCTAATATGAGGGAAAGGAGGGGAATTAATAATGGGCTTGGATTTAAGGGGAATCAAAATCTCGATCATCGGAGGAGATAAACGAGATATCTATTTGATGCAGGATCTGGTCAAACTGGGGGCAAGTGTGACTGCGGTCGGTTTTCATCCTTGTCCTGAACTGGATCAGGTTCATTTGGTGGATAAACTGGAAGCAGCCATCTCAAAGGCTCAGGTTTTGATTCTGCCAATGGGGGGTACAGATTTAGAAGGAAATATAAAAACTTTAGACCCAGATATCACTCTCAGGTTCTCTCCTGAAATTGCGGCTACCATACCTGAAGGGGTAATTCTGATTATCGGTTTTGCTAGGGACTTTGTTAAGGAATGGGCAAGCAAATACAAGTGGAAGATGATCGAAATTGCTGAAATGGATCTGGTGGCGATCCTTAACTCAGTTCCTTCGGCTGAAGGTGCCATACAGATGGCTATGGAAAGGCTCCCCATTACTATCCATGGCAGCAATTCCTTTGTGCTCGGTTTTGGGCGGCTGGGGAAAACCCTTGCCCGGATGCTCCATGGAATTGGTGCCCGGACAACTGTTGTTGCCAGGAAACGCCCTACTCTAGCCCGGGTATTGGAAATGGGCTATCGTCCTATTCACCTGAGTGAACTGCATCAGTTTATTTGTGAAGCGGATGTAATATTTAATACCATACCGGCATTAATCCTGGATCATAAACTGTTATCACTGATGAACAAAAATACCGTGATCATTGACTTGGCCTCCAGCCCTGGGGGAACTGATTTTACTGCGGCTAAAAAAATGGGGATTCAGGCAACTCTGGCTCCCAGTTTACCCGGATTGGTGGCACCAAAAAGCAGTGGCAAGATCCTAGCCCAGGTTATTCCCCAACTTATTCTCAGGGAAGTACCTCATGATATTTTTAGAGAATAAGTAAAGGGAGGTGCCTGGGATGCGTCTGCAGGGTCTAAAAGTGGGATTTGTATTAACAGGCTCCCACTGCACTCTTGATCAGATTTATAAAGAAATAGAGAAGGTTATTGATGAGGGAGCCGAAGTGTTTCCTGTTTTATCTTATTCTGTTAGTTCTACTGATACCAGGTTTGGTAAATCGGCTGATTGGTGCAGTAAACTCCAGGAGATGACCAAGAAGCCTTTGATTAAAACAATTGTTGAAGCAGAACCCATTGGCCCCGGTAAGTTGTTCGATATTCTGGTTGTGGCACCCTGTACAGGTAACACACTGGCAAAGCTTGCTAATGGTATCACTGATTCACCTGCTCTGATGGCAATCAAAGCACATCTGCGCAACGGGCTGCCGGTTGTTATTGCTGTTTCAACTAATGATGGCCTTGGATTTAATGCAAAAAATATTGCTTTGCTGCTCAACACAAAGAATATTTACATGGTACCTTTTGGACAGGATAAACCTCTGGCAAAGCCGAATTCTTTGGTTGCGAAAATGGATAAAATAATTGATACCATTATTTATGCCTTGGAAAGAAAACAGATCCAGCCTGTGTTAATTGAATACAGTGAAAATTAAATCAGTGTCAGGAGGATTTTATTATTGAGTGTCTAATTCTGATCTTATATGAGCCAGAGAATGCAGGAGGTTATTGATGATGATAAATGGACACAGAGTAGCTATTGTTGGTGCAACAGGTGCTGTCGGCCAGGAACTCTTGACAGTCCTACAGGAAAGGAGCTTCCCCGTTGCTGAGTTGAAACTGCTGGCCAGTGCCAGATCAGAGGGGAAGAAAATTACCTTCTGTGGTGAGGAGCTAACAGTTACTGAGGCAAAACCCTCTTCTTTTAAAAATGTGGATATAGCTTTTTTTGCTGGTGGACCTGTCAGCAAAGAACTTGTACCTGAAGCGGTTAAAGAGGGTGCGGTAGCAATCGACAACAGCAGTGCCTTTCGGCTTGATCCCGATGTACCTTTAGTGGTGCCGGAAGTAAACCCTGATGATGTGGAGAAACACCGGGGTATTATAGCAAACCCCAATTGCTCGACAACCATATTTGTTGTACCCCTTAAGCCGCTCCATGATGCAGCCCGAGTGAAAAGGGCGGTGGTCACTACTATGCAAGCCGTATCTGGGGCAGGAAAAGAAGCGATAGATGAACTGTTGCTACAGACAAAACAGGTGCTGGCAGGAGAAGATGTTCAGCAACCAAAGGTCTTTCAACATCAGATTGCCTTTAATCTTATTCCACATATAGATGTGTTTGGTGATAATAACTATTCCAGAGAAGAAATGAAGCTGCTCAATGAAACCCGGAAGATTTTACATGACCCGGAGATACAGATCACAGCCACCACTGTACGGGTACCTGTGCTGCGCAGTCATTCTGAATCGGTTAATATAGAAACTGAAAAGGAGCTTACAGCAGAAGAGGCGAGAAATATTTTAAATAATGCTCCAGGAGTAGTTGTACAGGATGAACCTAAGAACATGGAGTACCCTATGCCCTTATTTACATCATATCGGGATGAAGTTTTTGTGGGAAGAATAAGAAAAGACTATTCACAAAAAAATGCACTTAATCTCTGGGTTGTTTCAGATCAACTGCGAAAAGGTGCTGCTACCAATGCTGTTCAGATTGCCGAAATTCTTCATAGAAGAAGCCTGTTGTAAGTAGATATTTTTTGAGAATAAGGAGTGAAAAAGATGAAGGGTTTTGGGCGTGTTTTAACTGCGATGATTACACCAATGACTGAGAACGGTGAGGTAAATTATGATGAAGCACATCGTTGCGCCTGTCATCTGGTGAATAACGGCTCCGATGGAATTGTTGTTGCCGGGACCACCGGGGAATCTCCTGTTCTGAGCGTTGAGGAAAAGTGCCGGTTGTTTGCAACCGTTAAGGAAGCGGCAGCAGGCAGGGCAGCGGTTATTGCAGGAACAGGTTCCAATAATACAGCTGCATCTATAGAGCTGACAAAAAAGGCAGAAGAGTTAGGCTGTGATGGGATTATGCTGGTAACACCTTATTATAATAAGCCCAGCCAGGAGGGCCTCTACCAGCATTTTAAAGCCATTGCTTCAGAAACCAAGCTTCCGGTTATATTATATAATGTTCCGGGTCGTACATCCTGCAACCTGATGCCTGACACAGTTGCTAGATTAGCAGAGATTGAAAATATCGTAGCAGTTAAGGAAGCCAGTGGAAATTTGGATCAAGTAGCAGAGATCAGAAGAAAAACACCACCAGATTTCTTGATCTACAGTGGGGATGATTCGCTGACTCTGCCTATGCTTTCTGTTGGCGGGCACGGTATAATCAGTGTTGCCTCCCATGTGGCAGGGAAGATGATCAAAAGAATGATAGAAGCCTATGTGGCCGGGGATGTTGAAACTGCAAGAGAACTTCATTTAAAGCTATTCCCACTTTTTAAAGTTATCTTTATTACCACTAACCCCGTTCCAATAAAGGCTGCCGTAGAGCTGATCGGTATTAAAGCAGGTCCTCCCCGCCTGCCTCTGGTGAAGGCAACTGTTCAAGAGATAGATGCCGTAAGAAAAGTTATGGAGGATTTGAACATCATTGCTTAGTTTCTTGTGTTTCATTGTAAATAAGGCTATAATAGAATAATGAAAGGGAACGGATGCGTTTAAACCTGCCTTTCGAGGGATATTGAAGGTAGGTTTTTTCTTTGTGAATTCCAAGAGAAGGAGGTGAATTTATGAAGGGGAATTGTTTAAAAATTATACCATTGGGTGGTCTTGGTGAGATCGGCAAAAACATCACTGTGCTCAGGTTTAAGGATGATATCTTAGTTATTGACGGTGGGCTGATGTTCCCCGATGATGATATGCTGGGTATCGACCTGGTAATCCCTGATATAACATATCTTGTTGAGAATAAGGACAAGATCAGGGGAATTGTTTTAACCCATGGACATGAGGATCATATTGGTGCAATGCCATATATTCTGCAGAAAATTACTGCACCTGTTTACGGCACAAAACTGACTCTGGGGTTATTGGAGGCCAAGCTGAAAGAAAGCAGTTTTGTTGATCATGTTGAAACCCATTGTGTTTCGGTGGGTGATGTTATCAAGCTCGGAGTCTTTAAAGTCGAGTTCATTCGGGTCAGCCACAGTATTCCGGATGCTGTTGCCCTTGGGATCAGCACACCTGTGGGATTAGTAGTCCATACAGGTGATTTTAAATTTGATCAGACCCCAGTCAATAATCAGGGAACTGACTATCATAAGTTTGCTGAATTAGGCAAAGAGGGAGTCCTGGTCTTGATGTCAGACAGCACCAATGCAGAAAGACAGGGGTTTACTTTATCTGAGCGGGTGGTAGCTGAAACCTTTGATTATACCTTTCGGAACGCAAGGGAAAGGATTATCATCGCCAGTTTTGCCTCCAATATTCACCGTATACAGCTGGCCATATCTACAGCAGCCAAATATAAAAGAAAGGTTGCAGTGGCGGGACGAAGTATGGTGAATGTGGTGAATATTGCAAAAGAACTGGGTTATCTCGAAGTTCCACCAGATACCCTGATCGAACTTGAGGAGGTTCCACTGCTGGCCAAGAACAGGGTGGTCATTCTGACCACCGGAAGTCAGGGTGAACCCATGTCTGCCCTGACCAGAATGGCTATGTGTGATCATAAGAGAATTGAGATCGTTCCGGGTGATACAGTGATTATATCAGCAAGTCCTATTCCCGGTAATGAAAAAATGGTGCACAGGACCATTGATCATCTTTTCCGGCAAGGAGCAGAGGTGATTTATGAACCTTTTTCCGGTATTCACACCTCTGGTCATGGCAGCCAGGAAGAACTGAAACTGATGCTGAATCTTGTGAAACCCAAGTTTTTCATACCGGTTCATGGTGAATACCGGCAGTTGATTAAACATGCTCAACTGGCACAGGATGTAGGGATTCCAGCCAGCAACATTTTTGTAGTAGAAAACGGACGGGTTTTGGAGTTCACCCGAGAGCACGGAACTGTTGGAGGAAGGGTGACCTCAGGTAGAGTATTGGTAGATGGTTTCGGTGTAGGAGATGTGGGGAACATTGTTCTCAGGGATAGAAAGCAGCTTTCCCAGGATGGGTTGGTTATTATTGTGATGACCATGAACCAGGAGAATGGTGAGATGATCGCTGGGCCGGATATTATATCCAGGGGATTTGTTTATGTCAGAGAATCGGAGGAATTGATCGAGGAAGCCAAAGAAAGAGTCCGCTCAATTCTCAATGAGTGTGAACACCAACAGATCACAGAATGGGCAGCTATTAAATCCATTGTCAGGGAAACAGTTGGCAAATACCTCTTTGAAAAGACAGGCAGAAGGCCAATGATCCTGCCGATCATCATGGAGGTATAAATGAATACCAAAAACAGCCCTTAAATTAAATGATCGGGGCTGTTTTTTTGCGGTTGAGCTATTGTTTGTTTAAACTCAACATCTGTTAATATAAGATAGAGACTTATATTAATGTTTTGGTGAGAGAGAGATCTGCTGTCCAGGCTGCAGTTCAGGCCGCAGATAAACACTGGGATCGGTGCTTTTCACCTGAACAATTTTTCCTAAGCCGATACCCATCGGTTGAACTACCAGTGTCACTCCATTATATTCAACTTCCTGATAGGGTGAACTGTTGTCGTCAGACATCAGAACCAGTTCCAAGGGGAGAGGTGTATATAATATCAATGCAGATAATCTCCCTTCTTATTTTTTTCTTCTTTAATAAATTCCTGAAGTTTCTTGATGGCTTTGCTGATCCCTCCCACATCATCGATTAAACCAACCTCCACAGCATCTCTTCCCACAAGAACGGTCCCGATGTCTCTAGCCAGTTCTCCGGTCTGAAACATCAGTTCACGGAATTTCGAGTCTGAAATGCGGGAGTGCTTTTCAACAAAGCGAATGACCCTGTCCTGCATTTTATCCATATATTCATATGTTTGAGGAACACCGATCACCAGACCTGATAACCTGATGGGATGAATGGTCATTGTAGCTGTTTCGGCTATCAATGAATAACGGGCGCTCACAGCAACAGGGACACCGATAGAGTGTCCTCCACCGAGAACAAGGGAAACGGTTGGTTTTGTCATGCTGACAATGATCTCAGCAATGGCAAGACCTGCCTCGACATCTCCTCCCACAGTATTTAAAATGATAAGGAGTCCTTCGATCTCCGGATTCTGTTCAATAGCAACCAACTGTGGGATGATGTGTTCATATTTTGTTGTTTTATTTTGAGGCGGCAGGATTAAATGCCCCTCTATCTGTCCGATTATTGGCAGACAGTGTATATTTGTTTTAACTGTAGGTACATCCGTTTGGCCGAATTCTTTAATGGTATCGATTTTCTTTACTCCTTGCGTTTGTTTTCTTGGTTTGGGTGGTGGTGTTGGTTCATGTTTGCCCTGCATGTACAGCCCCCTTCATTAATTGTTTATTTTTATTATGAACCATCGCAGATAAATAATGCAGTTTTCCGGGTCGCTGTGAAGTGTTATAATTTGGGATGATCAGGGAGAGGGGAAGTGAATTATATGCGAAGGAAGATCAAGAAGAGAAGCAATAATCACGACGGCTTAAAATATGAAGTATTAGGGGTAGCACTTTTTGCTCTGGCTATTCTCATTATTGTCAGTTTTTTTAAATCAACAGGTATTATCGGTAATTTATTGATCAGCCTGCTTACATTCTGCACAGGTAAAATAGGCTGTTTGCTATTTGCATTTATGCTCATTTATTTTGCCTGTATTAACTGTTGGCTGCGGCGTCCGTTTATGGAAGGATCCCGGAATATAGGAGTTGTGCTGTTATTTACTGCTGTTCTGATTATTCTTCACCAACTTCTGCTCCCGGCTGGAGTTTCCCGAAGTGATGCCATTCCTATCCTTTACCAGGCTGGGCTGGAGGGAAGAGGAGGCGGCTTTTTAGGAGCTTTACTGAGTATAGCCTCTATCTACCTATTGGGACGACCAGGTACTATTATTCTCACCGCTGCTCTGTGCATCATCAGTCTGGTTATGCTGACCGGTGTTCCCTTCAGCCAGTTCTTGAAAAAATCAGCTGAGTTTTTTGTTAGAGCAGGATCTGTTCTGAAAACTTTCTTGGAGCGCATTCTATTTGTTGAAGAGGATTCTCCCGAAAAAACTGTTAAAAAACCACAGGAGCCAGTGGAAAAGAAAAAAGAAGAACCTGTGATTGTAGATTATAATACACAACAGGAATCAGAAGATGTAGCTGAAAAGGAAAATATTACAGAAGAACCCGAAATACCTCATTCTCAAAGAGAGGAAAAAGTGACTTCTTCCAGCAGTTTTGCTGCACCTCCTCTTTCAATATTAAAAAAGCCTATTAAGCTCAAGAGCAGTCGTTTGAACAAAGAGTTGATTGAAAATGTGCGTATTCTCGAAGAAACACTGAACAACTTCGGGATCAAAGTTTGTGTCAGTGAGGTGCATAAAGGGCCAGCTATTACAAGGTATGAAATACAGCCGGCTCCGGGGGTAAAGGTGAGTAGAATCATGAGACTGGCAGATGATATTGCTCTTAGTTTAGCTGCTCCTGCTGTGCGCATTGAGGCTCCAATTCCGGGAAAAGCAGCTATGGGTATTGAGGTGCCAAATAGGGAAATAGCAACTGTTTGCCTGCGTGAGATTTTGGAAACCACTGAGTTCCAAGATGCGGCATCCAAACTCAGTATTGCATTGGGTAAGGATATTGCCGGCAATCCTATTGTAGCTGACCTGACAAAAATGCCCCATCTCTTGATTGCTGGAGCAACAGGTTCAGGGAAGAGTGTCTGTCTCAATACCATAATCTGCAGCATACTTTACAAAGCCAACCCCAGTGAAGTGAAACTGCTGCTCATCGATCCAAAGATGGTAGAATTGATAACCTATAACGGGATCCCACACCTCTTAGCACCGGTGGTAACAGAACCGAAAAAGGCCGCTGGAGCTCTTAGATGGGTGGTCACTGAGATGGAAACACGCTATGAACTCTTTTCATCTCTGGGTGTACGGGATATAACCAAATACAATGCCCAAATAATGCTCCAAAACTCTCAGGAGCAACCTCTGCCTTATATTGTTGTGGTGATTGATGAGTTATCTGACCTGATGATGATTTCACCGGTCGATGTGGAGGATGCCATCTGTAGACTGGCTCAGATGGCTAGGGCTGCAGGTATTCATTTGGTCATCGCAACACAGCGTCCTTCTGTGGATGTGATTACCGGTGTGATCAAAGCAAACATTCCTTCACGGATTGCTTTTGCGGTATCCTCCCAGATCGATTCAAGAACCATTTTAGATATGAATGGGGCGGAAAAGCTATTGGGAAGAGGGGACATGCTCTTTATGCCGGTAAGTGCCATTAAACCGATACGCATACAGGGTGCTCTGGTTACAGAGGCTGAAGTGGAAGAAATTGTGAAACATCTTATCAATGAAGGGACTCCTACATATGTTCCTGAATTTCCTGTAGAGCAGGAAGAAGTGCAAAAAGAGGATGATTATGGGGATGAACTGTTTTTTGATGCAGCAAAACTGGTTATTGAAATGGGACAGGCCTCTTCATCTCTACTGCAGAGGCGTTTGCGCATCGGTTATGCTAGAGCGGCCCGCTTAATTGACATACTGGAAGCGAAAGGTATAGTCGGACCATTTGAAGGATCAAAACCCAGAGAAGTGTTAATGACAGCTGAGCAGTTTTACAGATATTTTGAGAAATAAAAGGAATTGAAATCTAATAATAGAATTAGTTATGATATAAACAAACAATATTAAAATAAACTACAGCTTTTGTTAAGATATAAGGAGTTGCCAAATGGCCTATTTGACCAAAAGGGAAAAAGAAATACTTGCCCACCTGAAAAAGGACCCTACCATTTCCCAGGAGGAACTGGCGAAAAAGCTGCAAATTACACGATCTGCTGCAGCTGTACATATTTCCAATCTCATGCGCAAAGGATTTATATTAGGTAGGGGTTATATTCTTGATGAAAGATCAGGGATTCTTATCGCAGGTAAAGCCTGGTTAGAGATAAGTGCTCAGGTAGAGGACTCTACTATTGATCTTTCCTGTGGTGGTATAGGTTTTCTTATGGCTACGGAATTGGCCAAGCACCAGTTGAAACCGACCTTATTTACTGTGCTGGGTAAGGATGATGTGGGGGATCATATTTACCAACAGCTCCAGGAAAATGGGGTTAATGTTCAGCATATTATCCGCTCACACAGTTATTCCACTCCTAAGCGATTAATCGTGAGGAATGGGGCTAGCGAACTATATCAAATAGCAGCAGCAAATGTATATAATTTTAGCGAAGATGAAAAAAAGAATTGGGATGATCTTTTACATTCAGCGAAAGTTCTCCTGATCGACAGCTCTTTTGAACAATTAATTGAGGGACTGTTTGAGCAAATAAAAGAATATAATTTGTTTACATCTATCATTGGTGCTTCACTTAATTGGTCTATAGAGAAGGGGTTTACTAGATTACCACAAGTTTTTTTGGTATGCGATGAGAACGAGTTATACAATTTTGCAGGAGGTTTTCAATTAGGACTGCCGGAGACATCCTTTCCTGTTTGTCAAAAAATAGCTGATCATGGGCTCGCTGCATTGGTGGTTGTCTTTCCACAGCAGGGAGTAGTGCTATCTACCAAAAAGGAAACCCTTTTTCTTCCCGCTTCCCCCCTCAAAGGAACAGGAACCGTGATGGGTATTGCGACTGGGATTGCGGGAGGACTGGCAGCCGGTTACGGATTCCGTCAGGCTACACGCCGTGCTATGGGAAAAAGTTAATAAGCTTGAGGGGGTTTATTATGAATATAGGAGATCTGTTGCGAGCAGAACGTGAGAATAAAGGGCTGTCTTTATTTGATGTGGAAGAGAAAACAAAGATCAGATCAAAATATCTGCAGGCTTTGGAAGAGGAGAATTTTGAGGAAATACCGGGTGAGGCTTATCGTATAGGTTTTTTGCGCAATTATGCTCGCTTTCTCGATCTTGATCCTGAACCGATCATAAATCAATATAGAGAACAATATGAGAGCAAAGAGCCAGATTCACTGCACCCTCTATTTGAACAAACAACAAAAACTGTGGAACCAAAATCAGAATCTTATAGCAGCAGAACAAAACTGGGCTTTGCATTAATTGCAATTATTATTTTTACCGCTGCATTTCTTTATTTTAGTAGTTTAAATGGGGAAAATTCTCCTATACAAGAGCAAAATCCACCTGTAGCAGAGGAAGAGCAGAAAGAACCAGAACAACCTGAATCCCCACCCCAGCCGGAAACCATAACACTGGAAATAGTGGGCAGACAGCAGTGCTGGACAGAGGTAAGGGTTGATGGGGATGTACAATTCAGTGGCCATATTTACCCTGGAGATACCAAGAGTTTCGAAGCAGAGGATTCCATACAGTTGAGATTGGGAAATGCCGGTGGAGTTGATTTGATATATAATGGTAAAAAAGAGCCTCCTCCAGGCAAAGCCGGGGAAGTGGTGAATAAGGAATACAAGAGAACTGAGTAGTTGATAGAGATAGAAAACAATGATCGAAGAAAGGTATCTAATCTATGGAAATCATTAGCATGATCAGTCTTGGATGCACAAAAAATCTTGTTGACAGTGAAACGGTTCTCGGCATTTTGACAGGTGCAGGTTATATTGTAACACCATCACCTGAAGATGCCGAGATTGTTTTAATCAACACCTGCGGCTTTATCCAACCAGCAGTTGATGAAGCTGTGTCAACCATATTAAAATGTCTGGATTTGAAGAAAAAGGGGTCATGCCGCACACTGATCGTTTTTGGCTGTTTAGTTGCACGGTATGGAGAAAAGAGGTTATCTCAGCTGTTTCCGGAGGTTGATGGATGGCTGGGGGTTGATACAGCTCCTTTTATTCTGCACTATGTTGAGAGGATCCTTGCTGGTGAAAAAGAGCCTCTCCCTATTAAAAGTGAGGAAAAGGATTATCCCAGGCTCTTGACCACACCCAAACACACAGCCTATCTGAAAATTGCCGAAGGCTGTTCTCACGGCTGCTCCTTTTGTCTGATACCACACATACGTGGGCCCTTGCGCAGCAGGCCACCTGAGTCTATTTATGATGAGGCAGTTCAATTGGCGGCAACTGGAGTTAAAGAGGTTATTTTGGTCGCTCAGGATACAGGGGTTTACGGTCGTGATCTCCCCGGTAAACCTACGCTGGCCGGGCTATTGAAAAGGCTCTGTGAGATCCATGGGCTTCACTGGATCAGGTTTCTTTATCATAACCCCCATTTCCTGACACCTGAATTAGTGAAAACAATGCAGGAGGAACCCAAAATCTGCCGCTATCTGGATCTTCCCTTTCAGCACAGCAGCCGCAAGATACTCAGGAGAATGGGGAGAAAAGGAGATTCTATCAGTTATCTCCGGCTGCTGAAAGAGCTGAGGGACAGTTTGCCTGGGCTTACTCTCCGGACTACCCTTATGGTGGGTTTTCCCGGTGAAGATAAAAAGGGTTTTCAGGAATTAAAGGAGTTTGTTTTACAGGCGGAATTCGACAGGCTAGGGGTTTTCCCCTATTACCATGAAGAGGGAGCCAGATCAAGAAAATATCCTGATACAGTTTCCTATATAGAAAAGCGCAGAAGGGCTAGAGAGATTATGGGCCTGCAGCGCAATATTTCCCGGCGTAAAAACCAGGGACAGGTGGGAAGGAGCCTTGATGTTCTTATCGAACAAAATCTGGGAGATGGTGTTTTTTATGGGCGCAGCTACCGAGATGTTCCTGATATTGATCCCCGGGTAATTGTCAGAGGTCAAGGGTTAACTCCCGGAGATATAGTTAAGGTACGGATCACCAAAGCGGCTGCTTTTGATTTGATCGGAGTTTGTGATTTTCAGATAGAATGATGAGTTCCATTCATTACTAGAGAGAAAAGGGGTGTGTCTATGTTATAATCTTGGATATACCGGGAGAGGAGGAGCATCTTGAACCAGATCAGATTAATGACAGTAATCTGTGCGTTGATACTCACTCTTTGCGTCCTTTTCGGTGGTTATTACCTTTATGATAGATATTATATCAGGGATGGACTGCGAGAGCAGATCAGCCAGTTGGTAACAGCCCAAGAGATAAACATTGAAAAACAGGACAATTCATCAACAGTATCGATACGCTCACCAGAGATAGAAAATTTCCAGAGTGTTTATCAGAAAACAGCCAAACTGGTTTACCAGAGGTTAGGCTCTGAAGCTGATATTGTTTTTCTAGATAAGCAAACAGAAAACCTGAGCATGCTCTATGAAGAATGCAGTTTTATTATTCATGAAGGCATTGCTACAGGTAAATTTCAAGATATGAGGACACAGGTACTGAATTTAGCCGCTCAGGAAGGTGTCCAATGTGATCTGACCATGGATTCATCCAATATTTATTTGGTGTTAAAGGATGAACAGGGATATCTTTATGAAGTCATCCCTCGCATAAATCAGGTAGATGAGTGGGAGAAACTGGGTGGTGATATGATTGATTAGGGAATTTTGCTTGGGTGCATCTATTGCTTTGTTGATCTTTTTGACTATGATGGGACAAAATGTGATCCCTTTGCTGTTGTTGGCTGGTCTGGGCTTTATGCTTTATATGCTGATCGATCGGAAGGGGTTGACCGGCAGTGCCAATTTTGCAGGATATACACAGCAGGTTAACTTTTCCTTTGATGATATAGGAGGACAGGCACCTGCCAAACAAGAACTAAAGGAAGCTCTTGATTTTGTCCTTCATGCAGGAAAAATAAAAGAAATGGGAATCCGGCCTCTGAAAGGGATTCTTTTGACAGGACCTCCGGGGACTGGGAAAACACTATTAGCTAAAGCAGCAGCATCATATACCCACTCAGCTTTTCTGGCTACCTCAGGAAGTGAATTTATTGAGGTGTACGCTGGTGTCGGTGCTCAGCGAGTGCGCCAGTTGTTCAAAACAGCCAGGGAACGTGCACAAAAAGAAAAAAAAGATGGTGCTATCATATTTGTTGATGAGATCGATGTTTTAGGGAGCAAAAGAGGCAGCAACACAGGACATCTTGAGTATGATCAGACTTTGAACCAACTCCTTGTGGAAATGGACGGATTAAAACATGATGATAAGGTGCGTATTCTTGTGGTGGGAGCCACCAACAGGGAGGATATGCTGGATCCCGCATTAACCAGACCAGGCCGCTTTGACCGGATTGTTCGTGTGGACCTGCCTGATAAGGCTGCGAGAAAGAGCATTCTGGAAATACACTGCCGGAACAAGCCGCTAGCAGATGATGTGTCATTGGAGGATATCGCCAGAGAATCTTTTGGCTTTTCCGGTGCACATCTAGAGAGCTTGGCCAATGAAGCAGCTATTCTGGCATTAAGAGAAAAATCTCCGGTGATACATCAATCCCATCTCAAGGAAGCTGTTGACAAGGTAATGATGGGTGAGAAAATCGATCGAAGGCCCAATGATGAGGAACGCTATCGCATTGCTGTCCATGAAACCGGCCATGCTTTGATCAGTGAATTTTTGAGAAAAGGGTCTGTATCTCATTTAACTGTGACAACCAGAGGAAGGGCTCTGGGATATGTGCGCTCCGTTCCTGAGGATGATCTGTATTTATATACTAAGGAGTACCTGGAGGAACAGATCCAGATCTGTCTGGCCGGTGCAGCAGCGGAAAGTGTTGTTTTGGATTCTCAGAGCACCGGGGCAAACAATGATTTTCAACAAGCAGTTAAGTTAGCGCGTCAGATCATTACAGCGGGTCTTTCATCTCTGGGTGTGATTTGTGAAGAGATTATCCCCAAGGAACGCTATCATCAGGAACTGCAAAAGATTATCAAAGAGCAGGAGGAGAAAGTCCACCAGATTCTGCACAGCAGCTTTGAAACACTTAAAGAGATAGCCGAACTGCTGATGGAGCAGGAGTACATCAGCGGAGACGAACTGCGGGATATGATAGAACAACGCAGAGTAATTCATTAAAGGGTTGGTGTAACATGACTGTCAAGGTTGAGATCATAGCCATAGGCAGTGAGTTATTGAGTGAAGAAACAAAAAATACCACTACTTCTTTTCTTGTTGATCAGTTAACAGCTTTGGGATATACAATTAAAAAGCTCAGCACAATTGATGACCAGTTGGAAGAGATTACAGGCGCAGTGTATGAGGCACTGCGCCGTGCTAATCTTATTTTTTTGACCGGAGGGTTGGGCTCAACACCTGATGATCTGACTAGGGAGGCTGTGGCTGATGCCCTGAAGATGCCCATGGAATTTCGCGATGATCTGTGGGAGGAGATTCAGCAGTTTTTTATTAACAAGAACAGCGCTGTACCCCCTGTAAACATGAAACAGGCTTATTTGCCATGTGGTGCCCTTCCTCTCCATAATTCTCTGGGGACAGCACCGGGGATATTGGTCCCATATAGTGATAACCAGACCATCATTGTTCTTCCTGGACCGCCCCAGGAAGCCAGAGATATGTTTATCAAAGAAGTAAAACCCTATCTATTGGAGCATTATCCCCCGCCCAGAAATATCAAGGAGCGAATTTTTAAGATCGTCGGTATTGGAGAAACAATTGTTTATGAAAAATTAAAGGATTTAGTTGCCATCCTACAGAATTCCGGAATAACATGCTCCTTTTTGCCTGGGCCAGGTGAAGTTTGGTTGATATTTAAGTGGGATGGTTTATCTAATAAGCAGGATGATCTTTTTCAACAATCAGAAAATGAGATTATAAATATTTTGGGTGATGACCTTTACGGGTCTGATGATGAAACACTGTCAGGGAAGGTTGGGGAACTCCTTGTAAACCGGGGTTTTACAGTGGGTGTTGCTGAGTCATGTACAGGTGGTATGGTTGCCAGTTATCTTACCGATGTATCCGGGAGTTCCCGTTATGTGCAGGGAGGAATTGTTGCCTATAGCAATGAAATAAAAGAAAAGGTGCTGGGAGTAAACCGCGAAACCTTAGAACAATATGGAGCTATAAGCCCGGAAACCGCCAGGGAAATGGCCAGAGGAGCGCGCATGGTTTTTGATTCCACATTTGGCCTGGCAACTACCGGATTAGCGGGGCCAGAAGGGGAGTCCGGTATTCCGGTGGGAACTGTTTATCTGGGGTTGTCCACACCTGATGCTGAACTAGCCCAGAAAGTTTTTTATCCTGGTGTTGGGAGGCTCACTTTGAAAACCATCGCTGCTAAAAGGGCATTGGATTTTCTGCGGCGTTATCTGATAAATCCTGATGGAGTTGATTCCCTTTGAGTGAACAGATACGTGCTTTCACCGCTGTTCTACTGCAGCCTGAACTGCAGCAGCGCATCAGTGACTGTGCTGGGTCTTTATACAAATTGCCACTGGATGTTAAATGGGTAGAAAAAAACAACTTTCATTTTACACTGAAATTTTTTGGTCCGTTGAGCAGAGGGGATATACAAAAAGCAGTGACCCAACTGAAGATAATAGCAGAACAGGAAAAACCTTTTTATCTGCAGTGTGGGGAACTCACAGCTTTACCCCGTAGCTCACACCCCAGGGTTATTTGCCTTTCCTTAAAAGGAGAGGTGGATAGACTGCAGTTATTATGGCAGAGAATTGAAAATACCCTCGCTTCTGCAGGGTTTCCTAAAGAGAAGAGAAATAAATTTTATCCTCATATCACACTGGGAAGATTTCGCAGTAGAGGGAACTGGGCAGTGATTACAAAAAATGCTGGACCTTTTCCTGATGATAAAATATTGGTTAACAAAATTCATATGATGGCCAGTAAATTGACTCCCCATGGGCCTATATACTCACCGCTGGCTGCCATACCTTTTAGTGAAGAATCATGAATTTTTTATTGGTTGACAACCTTTTCCATTTACAATATAATTATTACAGTTTCGAACATCTGTTTTGAAGGGATGGGGAGAAATGAACGAAAAGTTCAAGGCCTTGGAGTTGGCTGTTAGTCAAATTGAAAAATCCTTTGGCAAAGGGTCTATTATGCGTTTGGGGGATGCACCCACACAGCTCAATATTGAGGTGATTCCATCCGGAATACTGGCACTGGATCTAGCCTTAGGGGTTGGGGGAATTCCCAGAGGAAGGGTAATTGAGATTTATGGGCCTGAGGCATCAGGTAAAACAACAGTAGCCCTCCATATTGTTGCTGAAGCTCAAAAAAGAGGAGGAATGGCAGCATTTGTTGATGCTGAACATGCCCTGGACCCGGTTTATGCCCAGAATTTAGGTGTAGATATAGATAATCTCTATGTATCTCAACCTGACACAGGGGAGCAGGCATTAGAAATCACAGAAACCCTGGTGCGCAGTGGTGCACTGGATGTGGTTGTCATCGATTCTGTGGCTGCACTGGTACCCCGGGCAGAACTGGAAGGTGAAATGGGGGATACCCATGTGGGACTACAGGCTAGGTTAATGTCACAAGCTTTAAGAAAACTAACAGGTATTGTCAGTAAATCAAAGACTACTGCTATATTTATCAACCAGATCAGGGAAAAGGTCGGTGTGATGTTTGGGAACCCTGAGGTCACAACAGGTGGTAAAGCACTGAAATTTTATTCTTCCATCAGGCTGGAAGTGAAGAAAGTGGACCTAATCAAACAGGGGACTGAAGTGGTAGGAAGCCGTACCAGAATCAAGGTTGTCAAAAACAAGGTTGCACCACCCTTCAAACAGATCGAGTGTGATCTTATGTATGGTAAGGGCTTTTCCCGTGAGGGAGATTTATTGGACCTTGGCATAGATTACAATATAGTCACCAAATCCGGATCATGGTTTGCTTATGGTGAAGAGCGGTTGGGACAGGGTAGGGAGAATGCTAAAACATTTTTAAAGGAACATCCGGAAATCACCCAGGAGATTGAAGATAAAATACGGGAGATGGCGAATGTCAAGTTGAATGTAAACACTTCAGAGGCTAAGCAGCCATCAGTAAACGGCTCTATTGATGATAATTCTTGACATGATCCGGAAACGATAATAAAATTTAAATGCAGAAACAGTTTAATAGAACTTCTTCCACAAGTTCTTTACATAAAATGGTTGCTTATGAGAATAATATATAAAACTGAATACCATGGTGTGGGGAAGTTTCTATGAATGGCCGAGTTTCTACTCGGTTTTGTTTTTAGATGAGGGTATGATAATGGAGGGAGGTGAAAGGTATTAATCAGGTGCCATTAGTTTACACTATTTTAGCAGTTATAGCACTCCTGTTAGGGGTACTGTTTGGCTACCTCCTCCGCAAGTATCTGGCTGAGGCCAAGATAACTTCAGCAGAAGAGGCAGCTAAACGTATTCTAGAAGAAGCAGAAAAAGAAACAGAAGCAAGAAAAAGAGAAGCGATTTTGGAAGCCAAAGAGCAGATCCATATCATGCGCACTGAAGCAGATCGTGAAAACCGGGAAAGGCGTAATGAGATTCAGCGTTTGGAACGCCGTTATCTGCAGAAGGAAGAATCGCTGGATCGGAAAATGGAAAGTCTGGAGAAGAAAGAAGAAGCCTTAGCCAAAAAGGAACAGGAACTGTCCAATAAAAATAGACAGCTTGATGAACTTCTACAGAATCAAACCGCTGAACTGGAACGCATTTCCGGTCTGACAACTGAAGAGGCTCGTACCATGATTCTTGATAATGTCAGGGAAGAGGTAAAACGTGAAACTGCCCAGATTATTAAAGAAGAAGAGGCACGGGCTAAGGAGGAAGCTGAAAAGAAAGCGCGTGAAATTGTAGCTCTGGCTATCCAAAAAGGTGCTGTGGATATTGTGGCTGAAACTACTGTTTCTGTAGTTCCTCTGCCCAATGATGAAATGAAAGGAAGAATAATTGGGAGAGAGGGAAGGAATATCAGAGCACTGGAAACTCTGACAGGGGTTGACTTGATAATTGATGATACACCTGAAGCTGTAATCCTGTCCGGTTTCGATCCCATCAGGCGTGAAACAGCGCGGATCGCCCTGGAAAAACTGATTAATGATGGGCGCATCCACCCAGCTCGCATCGAGGAAATGGTGGAAAAAGCCCAAAAAGAAATTGAGCAGCAGATTCGGGAAGAGGGAGAACAAGCAGCTTTTGAGGCTGGCGTACCCAATTTACATCCTGAATTGATAAAGCTTTTAGGAAGGCTCAAATTTCGGACAAGTTATGGTCAGAATGTATTAAAACACTCCCTTGAGGTTGCCTATTTGGCAGGGACAATGGCAGCTGAATTGGGAGCTGATGCTGAGTTAGCTAAGCGTGCCGGATTGCTCCATGATATTGGTAAAGCTCTTGATCATGAGATAGAGGGACCCCATGTCACCATTGGAGCTGACATCGCGCGCAAATACAAGGAGAACCCTGAGGTGATCCACTGTATTATGGCTCACCATGGGGATCAGGAAGCGGAAACAGTTGAAGCAGTGCTTGTTCAGGCTGCAGATGCCATATCTGCTGCCCGTCCTGGAGCAAGAAGAGAGACCTTGGAAACATATTTAAAGAGACTGGAAAAGCTCGAAGAGATTGCGGATTCTTTCGAGGGTATCGAAAAATCATACGCGATTCAAGCGGGAAGAGAAATCAGGATTATGGTAAAACCGGATGTAATTGATGACATCCAGGCAGCTCACTTGAGCAGGGAAATAGGGAAAAAAATCGAGGAGAAATTAGAGTACCCCGGTCAGATAAAGGTGATTGTGATACGAGAAACAAGACATGTAGAATACGCAAAATAATTGCAATATATTTTAAAATTGCTGACCTGCCCAGTGCAGGTCTTTTTTCTTTTTAATACAAGGAAAAGGAAGCTTTTTATTGCAGGAATTCTTTTTTTCCTGACGAAATACTTACAGCGAGACAGGGGAAAAAAACAGAACAGTAGGAGAGGGTAATAGAGTGTCAATTCCTTATCAAAAAAACAGCAGTGTACCACATATTGCTAATTTGCTTACATCTATTCTTATCCATTACCCGGAGATAGCAACCATTAATCTGGATCCCAAGGACCGGGTAATTAAATTCAGCTTTTATCTGAAAAATATAACTCTAGAATTAGGAGAAATTGAAAAATACATGCAGCAAGCCCTGCAGGCATATTATTATTTAGAAGATATTACATCAGAGTTAAATGCATTTACCTTTGAACAGCTTGATCATTTCACTATTATGGAGTTCCAGAGGGATATCAATTCCCTTTCCCAGAAGGAAATTTCTTTGGTGATTGCGCTGCTCAAGGAGCAATTTGGAGCATCTCTTATCTCAGATGAAGATGAGGATCTGAATGTTGATAACCAAACTCTGCATGAGGAATTAATCAGCTATATGCTGGAGAATGCAAAAATGTCCAGAGCAAATATCGAGTTAATAGCCCTGCGTGATGAAGGAAAAGTAGTGGTGTACAACAAATAAATTTTTAATGTGGACATGGTGGAGGTATTTATTTGCGAGTTTTGTTTCTTGGAGATATTGTGGGACGACCTGGTCGCAGGGCAGTGAAAGAACTGCTTCCATCACTCTATGAAAAGTATGATCCCCATCTGGTAATTGCCAATGGAGAAAATGCAGCAGGGGGGAATGGTATCACAAGAAAAACAGCAGATGAAATTTTTCTCAGTGGTGTTGATATACTAACCATGGGTAATCATGTCTGGGATCAAAAGGAGGTCTATGACTTCATTGATAGGGAGGACCGTATAGTCCGACCGGCTAACTACCCTCCTGACACTCCCGGCCGGGGTTATATGATTACCTATTCCAGGGATAACAACAAAGTAGGAATCATTAATTTGTCAGGCCGAGTTTATTTACCTGCACTTGACTGCCCTTTTCGGATGCTGGATGAAATTCTTCCTATTATAAACAAGCAAACAAAAATAACTATTGTTGATTTCCATGCTGAAGCTACTTCAGAGAAAATGGCCCTTGCCTGGTATGCAGATGGGCGGGTTAGTGCGGTGATCGGTACCCATACACATATTCAAACAGCAGATGAAAGGATCCTCCCTGGAGGAACAGGATATATCACAGACGCGGGTATGACAGGACCCCAGAACTCAATTTTAGGGGTTAAGGTAGAACCTGTAATACAAAAATTCCTAACACAAAGACCTGTTCGTTTTGAAGTGGCATCAGGATCTGTACAGCTCAATGCCGTTTATCTGGAAATAGACCATGAAAAAGGTATTACAACAACAATAAAAAGGATACAGGTTGCCAAAAATTAAACCTTGCGAAATTTTTCCATTAATGATAAAATAGATAAAATTCGTTTTAGATTTTACAGGATGGGAAAAAGGGGAGGTTGGGTTTGTGGAAGTTTTGAAGGTGTCAGCAAAATCAAGCCCTAATTCGGTTGCTGGTGCACTTGCTGGCGTTTTAAGAGAAAAGGGCTGTGCAGAACTACAGGCAATCGGTGCGGGTGCTCTCAACCAGGCTGTTAAAGCGGTAGCAATTGCAAGAGGTTTTGTGGCTCCTAGCGGTATTGACCTGATATGTATTCCGGCGTTTACTGACATTGTGATCGATGGTGAAGAAAGAACGGCGATTAAACTGATTGTAGAACCCAGATGAAAAGAAATTATAATTATTATTTATACTCTTTTATGCCTGTTTATTTCTCTGTAAATAAACAGGCTTTTATTGTTCGCTGGAAGGAGATATGAAATGATTATTGACTGCCATTGTGATACAGTCCTCCAGGCTTATCTCACCGATAGGCTGATAACTGCAAGATCTTCATCAGGACATCTTGATCTCCCCCGTTTGCAGGAATCCGGTGTTAAGATCCAATTCTTCGCACTGTTTCCTGGCATATCCTCCTCTTTAAGTCCTTTGAAACAGATACTGATATTAGGGGATTTCTTTTGGGAACAGTATGAACATAACCTGGAAAAGATTAAACTGCTTACATCCAGCAGTGATCTTGTGGAAGCAATGGAATCCGACAAGCTAGGGGCATTGTTGACAGTTGAGGGTGGAGAAGTTTTAGAAGGAGAACTTCGCATATTAAGGATTCTTTATCGGATGGGAGTGCGCAGCTTATGCCTCACCTGGAACAACCGGAATGAGATAGCAGATGGTGTAGCTGAAGGGGATGCTAGGGGTTTAACTGATTTCGGCAGAGAAGTTGTTAAAGAGATGAATAAACTGGGAATGATCATTGATATTTCACATATTGCTGAAAAGGGATTCTGGGATGTTCTCGAATTGAGTGATGCTCCGGTGATAGCCTCCCATTCCAACTCCAGAGCGGTATGGGATCACCCCCGCAACCTGACAGATGAGCAGATTAAAGGTATCGCTCAGAAAAAGGGATTGGTAGGGCTTAATTTTGTATCAGAATTTATCGGCGCTCCTGATTCTGGAATGAAGAAACTACTGGAGCATATTGATCACATATTTGACCTGGTAGGTGATGATTATTTGGCCTTTGGCTCTGATTTTGATGGAACAGATAATCTGATTTCAGGTATCAGGGATGTTACAATATATCCTGAGATCATTGCGGAATTAGAAAAAAGGAATTACAAAGAAAGTACTATTCGAAAAATCTGCTGGGGTAACTGCCTGCGCATACTGCAACAAATTTTATAAGGAGGTTTACTTATGTATGCAGACCTGCATATCCACAGCACCGCTTCTGATGGTACACTTATGCCGGAAGAAATTGTAGAACTTGCTCTGAAAAAAAATCTTTCTGTTATCAGCCTAACCGATCATGATACAACAGACGGTATAGTACGTGCACTGAACAGTGCCAGGGGAACAAATTTAGAAGTGATTCCCGGAGTGGAAATTAATACTGATTGGGAGGACACAGAAGTACATATTCTCGGTTATTATATCGATTATCACTCCCAGCAACTCCAGCAGATTCTCCATGAGATGCGACAAGCCAGAGATTTGAGAGCAGCTAAGATGATAGAAAAGTTGAAAGAACTAGGGATTTCCATCGATTATGAGCGTGTGAAAAAAATTGCTGGAAGAGCCCCAGTAGGCAGGCCGCACGTAGCTAGGGCAATGGTTGAATGCGGATATGTAAACAGTATTAAAGATGCATTTGAAGGTTATTTGGAACGGGGAAAACCCGGATATGTGCCCAGAACAAAAATGGATCCCTTTACAGCCATTTCTGTAATTGAGAAAGCCAATGGGATACCGGTTCTTGCCCATCCCGGTTTAATGGAACGGGATAACCTGATACCGGCTTTGGTGAAAAAGGGACTCATGGGAATAGAGGTTTTTTATCCACTCCATGATCAGGAGTTGACAGAAAAATATATGTGGTTCTGCCGAAAGTACGCACTGGTTATGACCGGAGGCACAGATCACCATGGGCCAGATACCGGATACCCAATGGTGGGTGAAGTGGGAGTTGATCAAAAATCTGTCGAAAACTTGAAATTTCTTTACAGCTTATTAGCTTGATGTGAATATAGGGAAGGAATCCCGTCTTTAATGACGAAAACATAAGATATTATTGAAACTTGGAGGGGGCATGAGATGAACCGGAAGACCTTTTGGCTGCTGATTACGGTGATAGCCGTAGCCTGCATTGTGTTGCCTGCTGTTTCCAGCGCATACAATGCTCTAAATAGTGATAATAAAGGTCAGGCTGTTGATAAACAGGATATCGAGGAGAAAAAAACTGAAGAAGAAAAAAACGAAGAGAAAACCGAAGAAAAAAATACCGAGGCTATACCAGGTGAGCTAGAGGAAGAAAGTGAGCAAGAGCAAAATAGTGAGCAGAAATATACCGTTCAAGATGGAGACAATCTCTGGCTGATTGCAACCAGGTTTAATACTTCTGTAGAAGCCATTATGTATGTCAACAATCTCAGCAGCGAAATTTTGATACCTGGTCAGGAATTGTTGATCCCGGAACCCGGAACAACTGTGCCTTCAACTGCAGAGAACAGGAGCACAGCCCCATCCAGGAGCCAGGTAAATACTGTCAATTATGTGGTTCAATATGGTGACAGTTTGTGGTCTATTGCTTTAAAATTCCAGACATCAGTTGAGACTATTAAAGAGTTAAATGGTTTGACAGGAGATCAAATTCACCCTGGGATGACACTGCGGGTTTCCGGAAAGAGCAGTTCACCCAGCCGGCAGCAGAGCGGTTCTAACTCCAACCCGGCACCTCAGCCCAAAAAAGAAAATAGCACAAAACCCAAGCAAAAGGAGAATCAGGTTAATCCACCTCAACCAAAAGCAAATATACTGGAAACAGCTAAACAATTTCAAGGTGTTCCTTATAAATACGGAGGAAGCAGTCCCAGTGGTTTTGATTGTTCCGGTTTTGTCCAGTATGTGTATGGTCTTCACGGAATTAAACTGCCCCGTGTAGCAGCCGATCAAGCTAAAACAGGAACCAGAGTGGATTCCCCTGCAGTGGGAGATCTGGTCTTCTTTGCGGAAAATGGCTCTGTTGTACATGTGGGGATTTACGCAGGGAATAATACTTTTATACACGCAAATAGAAAACAGGGAGTTATATTTACTTCTTTGAACCAACAGTGGTATAAGGAGCGCTATATCGGTGCTAACCGCTATTAAAATATTTTATGAAAGGAAATGTTATGGAGTACAGTAAACTTGCACAGATAACTATTGAAAAACTCCGTCATGATTTTGAAGAATACGGCTATATAGCTGAAGACGATATAATTGTACCAGTATATCTGGCACTTCGTCTGGAAAAGCCAATATTGATCACAGGTGCCCCTGGTGTTGGTAAAACCGAGATCGCGAAAGTCCTGGCCTCGGTATTTAAAACAGAACTGATCAGACTTCAGTGTTATGAAGGGCTTGACGAAAACAAAGCCCTTTACGAATGGAATTACCAGAAACAATTGATCAAAATTCAGTTAATTAAAGAAAGCAGCAGTGAGCTTACAGAGCAAAACCTTTTTTCCCATAGCTATTTACTGGAGAGGCCTTTATTGAAAGCAATTCAAGCATCTAACAAAACTGTCCTCTTAATTGATGAAATTGATAAAACAGATGAGGAGTTTGAAGCATTTCTTTTTGAGGTACTATCTGATTTTCAGGTTTCCATACCGGAGTTGGGAACAATCAAAGCCAAACATATACCGATTGTTGTATTGACCAACAATGGGGAACGGGAGCTTTCTGATGGACTGAAACGAAGGTGTGTGTACCTGTATATCGATTTTCCCTCCATTGAAAAAGAAATGAAGATTATCAGAGTAAAGGTCCCACAGGTAGGAGAGCGCCTGGTAGAGGAGATAGCTCTTGCTATAAACTATTTAAGACATCAACTGGATTTAAAAAAGAAACCATCTATTTCTGAAACACTGGATCTGGCCAATGCTTTGCATATTTTGGGTGCAGAAATGCTGGAGGCTGAGCACATCAAAAGAACCATTAATCTGTTGCTCAAAGATAAAGAAGACATCGACCTATTTTTCGAAGAGTTAGGACCTGAGGGTTTGCTCGAAAATATCAGAAAAAGATAGGGGAAGAGGGCAAACAATTGCAGAACTATTTTGAAAATAATTTTGCTCGCTTTGTGCATATTTTGAGACACCTGGGCATTAATATCAGTATTTTAGAAACTCTGACAGCTATTAGGGCTTTAACCTATGTAAATATTCTGAACCGGAATCATGTAAAAATGGCCATGGCTGCCACTATGATCAAAAATCCTGATCAGAGAGAGATATTTGATCAGGCATTTGATACTTATTTTGCACCACCTGAGATCAAACAGCTTCAGGAAAAGGCCTGGGTTGAGAAACAGGCTGAGACCATTCGCCTGCTGGATGAAGCGGAATCGGATCTAGCTTACAAAGGGGAGAGCCTGGATCTCACTGAACAGGAAAAACTCTTTTATGCAAAACTGCCTGAGGAAGAGAAAAGAAAAATAAAGGAATACCTTGCTGCAAGCAACCTGCCTGACGACCGCTACAGCAGGTTTAAACCAACCCTGGAGAACCAGATACGCGGTTCGCTGCGCTATTGGAAACAGCGATTGGGGGAAACAGATGACTATTCCCCGCAGCTTTTTGACAACCAGATAGATGATCCGGTAATGGCATCTATTATTAATGAGTTGGGTGAGGACAGCAGTATCCTCTATGAGGATATGAGAAGGATTGGTAAGCAGGATCTTCCCAAAGTTACTATTATGCTGAAAAAACTATCCCGTAGACTTGCCACAAAGATCTCCCGGCGCTATCGGATAAGCAAAAAGGTTGTTAAACTTGACCTAAGACGGAGCATCAAAGCTAATGTGCGCTACGGCGGTGTTATTTTTAAACTGCATTACAAACAAAAAAGGATTCAAAAACCGAAAATCCTGCTGATTTGTGATGTTTCAGGGTCCATGTCCCGCTATGCATCTTTTGTTATTCAATTCATCTATGGTTTGAGTGCAGTGATCAAAAAAATCGAAAGTTTTATTTTTGCAGAAGAACTGGAATATGTCACTCCTTTTTTTGCAAACAGAGAGCCTTTTGAAGATACAATGGTGCGCCTTATTGGAAAAAGCCGCATCTGGGGAAAGGGAACAAATTTAGGAGCTGCCCTACATACTCTACGGGAGCAGTATCCATTGATGCTGACTTCAAATACAGTTGTGATCATTGTCAGTGATACAAAATCTCTGGAACTTGAGCGAGCAGAGGAGGAACTTAATAAGCTTAAGAGGAAGGTCAAAGATATTCTCTGGCTTAACACCCTTCCTCAGGAGGAATGGCAGGATCTACCATCTGTTATGAAATTTAAGCGCTATAGCCAGATGTACGAATGCTATACCCTTGCTCACTTAGAAAAAATCGTTAGAAAACAGTTCCTTCACTAAGAGATCGGCGGGATTGAGCTGTGGAAACCAGTTATGATAAACTGGCCCTTTTTTATGATCAGCTGATGCAGGGAATCGATTATCAAGCTTGGGTCAGCTATGTGGAAAAAATAGTGGCCAATTTTCAAGGAAATATTAAAAGTGTGGTTGATTTGGCTTGCGGTACGGGAAACTCAACCATTCCCTGGTCTGTACGAGGCTACCGCACCTTTGGTGTTGATCTATCAGCCGAAATGCTGAAAATTGCTCAGCAGAAAGCGCATAAAAAGGGGCAGAAGATCACCTTTCTCAAACAGGACCTGCGATCAATGGTGCTGCCTCAGCAGGTTGACCTGGCTGTATGTTTCCAGGATGGTTTCAACTATATCCTGAATGAGGATGATTTGGCTGCCGCTTTTCGCTCTGTCTATCACAACCTTCATCCAGAAGGGTTTTTCATTTTTGATCTAAATTACTTGCCACAACTACTGCCGCAAAATGTTAATAACTACAGCACAGATGAAGAAGGGTATTCCCTAAGCTGGAGTATTAGGTATGATGAAAAAGATAAACTATGGGAGGTCATTGTTTCCGGTATTATTAAGGGGGAAAAGGACCACCACTTCTGTGAAACTCATCATGAAAAAGTCTATGATACTTCTGATGTTTGGAGACTCTTGATCAGGCAGGGGTTTACGGTGATGGGAACATATCAGGCTTTCACATTTTCACCACCCAATGAAAGTGCTCCCCGCCTGGTTTATATTGCACAAAAACTGTAACAAAGAAATGAGGTATTAATATGAAACGCGGCAAATTTTACTTTATTTTCGGCGGAGCAAGGAGTGGTAAAAGCACCTTTGCTGAGAAACTGGCATCAAGCTTAGGAGGCAGAGTAACCTATATTGCCACAGCAGAAGCACTTGATGAGGAAATGGTTGCCCGCATCAAAGAGCACCAAAAAAGGAGGCCTGCTACTTGGAAGACCATTGAAGAACCATACAGGGTTGCAGAGGTATTGGAAGAGGTCGGTCAGGAGGAGGGGGTAATACTTATTGATTGTTTAACACTGCTTTTGACCAACCTTTATTATAAACAATCATCTGAACAAGAGAGCGATATATGTTCAAAACAGGTATTATCTGAAATAAAACGTTTAGCAAAAGTTGCCAAAGAATGCAGGTCAGATGTTCTGATTGTATCCAATGAGGTGGGCTTAGGGGTTGTACCGGATTACCCGGATGGGCGTGTTTTTCGAGATCTGACCGGTTGGGCTAATCAGATCATGACAGAAGAGGCAGATAAAGCATATTTTTTAATTTCAGGCATGCCATTAGATATTAAAGCACTTAAAGCAGATCCAGAAGTTTTATAAGATAGAGGGAACAGTGATGAGTTGTTTCTTATGTGCCTTATCCTTTTTAACACGAATACCAATTTTGGTAAAAGGTATTGATCAACCGGACACCTTTAAAAAGAGCATCTATTTTTTCCCTGTTGTTGGACTGATTATCGGCGGGATTTTGGCAGGCAGTTATTATCTATTAGCAAAACTGTTTCCCCAGACAATAGCTGCTGCACTGCTATTGTTTATTTATGTTTTGCTGACAGGTGGACTGCATCTCGATGGTTTTATAGATACAGTTGATGGGATATATGGCGGCAGAAGCAGAGAACACAGACTGGAGATTATGAAAGACACTCACCCAGGTGCTTTTGGTGTCTTGGGTGCTGTTGTGCTTCTACTGATTAAGTACAGTATTTACACCCAGTTAAGTTCGGATATGCTTGTTATTCTGATCGCGGCATCTGTGATGGGAAGGCAGGCAATGGTGTGGGTGCAAATTTTTTACCCTTATGCCCGCAAACAGGGTCTAGGCATGCTCTTTAATATTTACGGCAATGTTCCTCTTTTTGGTGTAACCACAGGAATAACTATCGCGATTCTCTTTTTTCTTGCTCAAATAAACGGGCTTTATATCTTTTTTATCTGTAGTATTATTTTGTTTATCCTGGCAAGTTGGTTATCACATCTATTGGGGGGGCTCACCGGAGACACCTATGGGGCTTCCTGTGAGCTGATAGAAATCTCTGTTCTTTTAACCGGGTTTCTTCTGGTACGTTGATATTATTAACACATTTAACAGGAGGTATTTGTGTTGACGAAACTTCTGCTTGTACGCCACGGTGAAACCATTTGGAACCATGTATCCCGTTACCAGGGCCATACAGATGTCGAACTCAGTGATACCGGGCGGGAACAAGCCAGGCTTTTGGCAGATAGATTGAGCACCGAGAAAATAACAGCTGTGTATTCCAGTGATCTAAAAAGAGCTTATGAAACCGCTTCTATTTTGGCAGCACCTCATCAACTTAGGGTGCAGATTGCTGAAGAGCTTAGAGAAATAAACTTCGGTGTTTGGGAGGGTCTGACCTATAAAGAGATCAGTGAGAAATACAAAGAACTTGCGGAGAAGTGGTATCAGTCCCCGGCAACGGTGCGGATACCAAAAGGAGAAACCTTTGTTGAACTGAAAGAAAGAGCCTATAATGCTGTTTTGAAGCTTCTTAAAGAGAATGATCCGGGAACCATTATTGTGGTAGCCCATGGCGGCACCATCAGAGCCATTATCTGTGGGCTTTTGGATATCGATTTGAATCATGCTTTCAGGATACAACAGGATAATACCGCACTTAATATCATCCAATATAACCAGGGATTTATCGTTCTTTCACTGCTCAATGATACCAATCACCTGAACAATCAATAACAGCGCTACAGGGCGGTTTTCCGAATAACAGATATTATTGTTTGCGTGATGATAAAATGCTAAAATGAAGCCAATAAGCGGGTTGAAAGGAGTTATTGCTGTGAATGAGGATAGATATGGAAAAGTTGGACTAACTTTCGATGATGTTCTGCTGGTGCCTGGGAAATCTTCTGTTTTACCGCGCGATGTAGATGTTTCTTCTTTTTTAACAAATGAGATCAAATTGAACACACCGATCCTCAGCGCAGGGATGGATACTGTGACCGAGAGCAGGATGGCCATTGCTATAGCCAGAGAAGGCGGAATTGGGATCATTCATAAAAACATGAGTATCGAACAACAGGCTTCAGAGGTTGACCGGGTAAAACGATCAGAGCACGGGATAATCACCGACCCGATATTTCTAAGCCCCCAACATCTGGTGAAAGACGCGCTGGAACTGATGGAGCATTACCATATCTCCGGTGTTCCTATCACAGTTGAAGGAAAGCTGGTAGGAATAATAACCAATAGAGATATTCGTTTTGAGGACAATATGCTGCGTCCCATCAGCGAGGTAATGACCAAGGATAATCTCATCACAGCACCTGTAGGAACCACACTGCAGGAGGCCAGAAAGATATTAAGGCAGCATAAAATTGAAAAACTGCCTATTGTTGATGGAAATTATAATTTGCGTGGTTTAATTACTATTAAGGACATCGAAAAAGCCCGTCAGTATCCCAACTCAGCAAAAGATTCCAAAGGGCGATTAAGGGCAGGTGCTGCCATCGGTGTGGGACCTGATTATAAAGAGCGATTAAGTGCTTTAGTAGAGGCAGGGGTTGATATAATTGTTGTGGATACTGCTCATGGCCACTCTGAAGGGGTACTGAGGGCAGTGGAAAACATCAAAACCCTTTATCCTGATCTGCAGTTGATCGCGGGTAATGTAGCAACAGCAGAAGCTACAAGGGATTTGATTGAGGCTGGTGCAGATGCTGTTAAGGTGGGGATCGGCCCCGGCTCCATTTGTACAACACGGGTAGTAGCAGGGATCGGTGTGCCTCAAATAACCGCAATCCATGAGTGCTCCCAGGAAGCGAAAAAATACGGAAAGCCTATTATCGCTGATGGCGGTGTCAAATACTCAGGGGATATTACAAAAGCACTGGCAGCTGGAGCCAGTACGGTGATGCTGGGCAATCTTTTAGCCGGCACAGAGGAAAGCCCTGGGGATTTGGAAATCTATCAAGGTAGAAAGTATAAGGTTTACCGGGGGATGGGATCACTGGGGGCGATGCGCTCAGGTAGTGCTGACCGCTATTTCCAGGAAGATAATACAGATAAATTAGTGCCTGAAGGTGTGGAAGGACGGGTTCCTTATCGGGGTCAGGTATCTGAGATTATCTTTCAGTTGGTTGGAGGGCTGCGTGCCGGAATGGGCTACTGCGGTGTGAAAAACATCGAAGAACTGCAGAACAAAACTAAGTTCATCAGAATAACTAATGCAGGTTTACGGGAGAACCACCCGCACAGTGTGGACATCACCAAGGAAGCCCCCAACTACAGCTATTAATCACGACCCCCACAAAGGGCGAGTTAACGGAAAACTTATCAGGATGTGACCTGGAAAGAGGATGGTTATGTTTCAATCTCGAGAGGAACTGGAGAAAAAACTGGCTGAATATCATTACCTTATTGACAGGAATGCTGCTACAGTTGTTTATTTGGCTGTGAAACTGCAAAAGCCCCTCTTGGTTGAGGGACCTGCAGGGGTCGGTAAAACAGAATTGGCCAAAGCCCTTGCAGCAGTGACCAACAGCAGGTTGATCCGTCTTCAGTGCTATGAAGGTTTGGATGAGGCCAAAGCCCTCTATGAGTGGAACTACCAAAAACAGCTGCTCTGCCTGCATTTAAAGCAAAACCAGAGCAAATCATGGCATGAAGCCAAAGATGACATCTTTACCCAGGAATTTCTCCTCCGCCGTCCTCTCCTGGACGCATTGGAGTCTATAGAGCCGGTGGTACTGCTTATTGATGAGGTTGATAAATCTGATGAAGAATTTGAAAGTTTCCTGCTGGAAATCCTTTCAGATTACCAGATCACTATTCCGGAGTTGGGAACTGTTAAAGCGAAGAGTGTGCCTTTGACTGTGCTAACCAGCAATAATTTTCGCGATTTTGGTGATGCCCTGAAAAGGAGATGTGTTCACCTTTACCTTGACTACCCAACATTTGAACGGGAGTTAGAGATTATCAAATTAAAGGTGCCTGGAATTGATCAGCTTCTGTCTCAACAATTGGTGAGCTTTGTTCAGCTTTTGCGCAAACAAAATATTAAAAAACCACCAAGTATCGCAGAAACCATCGATTGGGCCAGGTCCCTTATTACCCTCTGTGTTTCACGAATTGATGCAGATATTGTTCAAAGCACCTTGAGCATTCTCTTAAAATATCAGTCAGATATCGATAAGATTCTTCCCAGGGTTTCCTCTCTACTTCCAGATGATTAGTGTATAATACAACTGAAAAGGACCGGGTGTTCCCATCTTTCCTCTCTATTCCTTGATGATAGGAGGGGGTGCTTTTTGCTGGAGGAAAAAATTTTAGAATTTGCCAGGCTCCTGCGAAAAGGGGGAGTTAATGTTTCGGTTACCCAGATCGCTACAGCAGTCCAGTCTGTTGCAGCAGTAGGACTGGCACAGAAAGATTTTTATACAGCCCTTCTTTCTACATTAATCGTAGATCAGATAGATCAACCGCTGTTTGACAAACTATTTCGGTTGTATTTTTTTTCCCTGGAACCGGGTGTATTACAGAAACATATCAATCATGATGAACAGGAGACTGATCAGTTAACTGCTGTCATGCAACTGGTTGACAGTATTGAGGGTACAGGAACGGGAAGAGGTGCAGGTGCATCACCTTATCTCCTTTTAGTAAAGGCGGTCAGGGAAACGAACTATCCTTTGCTGCGCAGACTTGGAAAAATGGGAATAGAGAGTCTCGGTGAACTGGAACAAGGGGCAGTCACTGAGATCGATAAACTTGTTGATCAGGCAAAAGTGGCTATCGGCTGGTATCAAGCAGTCAATACACTGGAAAAAATCCGTGTTCAGGAAAAGGTAAGTGAAATCAGGTATTCCAAATGGCTGGAGTGCCTTTCCTTTATTGAAAAATATATGGAATCTCTGGTAGAGGATTTACTGGTAAGAAAGTTCGGTCCTGAAGCATTAGAGGAAATAGCTCTTGCTGCCAACATTAGAGAAAAGGAGTTTTACCGGTTGAATCAGCTAGAAGTTCAGGAGATCCGCAAACATATCACTAAAATGGCACGCAAACTGGCTTCTAGATATGCCCGGCGCTACCGCAGAGCAAAGCATGGGGAAATTGACCTGCGGAGAACTATAAAGAATGCCATGATCAACGGTGGAACCCCAGTCCGCTTGAAATACAGAAAACGGGTGATCAATAAACCTGAGCTAATTCTGCTGTGTGATGTTTCCGGATCAGTAGCTATTTTCAGTGAATTTATGCTGCAGCTTGTTTATACAATTCAGAACAGATTCAGCCATATAAGATCTTTTCTCTTTGTTAACACAGTTGATGAGGTTACAGAGTATTTTAATAATAACAATATTGAGGAAGCCTTGGAAAAGGCTTTTGCCAAAGCCAGGTATGCTATGAGTCCGTTTTCCGATTACGGCAGGGTGTTTCGACTGTTTGAGAAGCAATATCTGCCAACTTTTTCACCTCAATCAACATTAATTATTCTGGGTGATGCCCGCAATAACTATCGCCATGATGAGAGGGATTCTTTGCAGCGAATAGGGGAGCATGTCAGAAGAATCTTATGGTTTAACCCTCAGCCAGGAAATGAATGGAATACTGAGGACAGCATTATCGGTATTTATACTCCTTACTGCAGACAGGTTTTTGAGTGCCGAAATTTAAAACAATTGGAAGAGGTAACAGAAGCCATTCTATAGCAAAATTAACCATTGATTGACATTACTTCAGTTATTTGTTACGGTTAATATAGTAATTTAAAGGGGAGGGGATGAGGGAATGCTGTCTCAAAGCGAAATGCTGATAAGAATGGTGATCGCACTTCTTATCGGTCTGATCATCGGCTATGAAAGGTCCCGTAATCAGAAACCGGCCGGCATCCGCACCTATTCCCTGGTATGCATTGGAGCAACCCTTTTTATGATGGTCAGTGTTTATGGTCTTCCTGATTTAGCTTATGATTTTTACGGTTATCGTGTTGATCCCTTTCGTGTTGCTGCCCAGATCGTTACAGGCATTGGTTTTCTTGGCGCAGGTGTAATCTGGAAACAAGGTGGTAATATAAGGGGTTTGACCACGGCAGCAAATCTTTGGGTTACAGCAGGTTTGGGTATGGCTGTGGGTGTTGGTATGTATTTCTTGGTTTTAATCAGTGTTGTCTGCATTTTTTTAGCGTTATATAGTTCTCCGATTCTCTGTCGACTGGGGCTTTTGAAATATCCCTCTTGTGATGAAGATGACAACCCCGATGAGGATTAACCTGTCGATCAATTTACCGAGCACTGCAAACCGCATTAATAAAAAGTGATCTTTATAAATTATAAGAAGGCCGCTTTCCTCTCTTTGCCGGTTAAGCTATTTAAGCAAGAACCACTTGCTTAACAGGAGGTAAGCGGCCTTCCTGTTTTATAAAATGCCCATAATTTAATTTTTTATACTTAATATGTAAGTATTAATCAGCAAGAGTTTAATAAAAAATAATCAACATCAATAGCAATGCATAAAACCAAATCGAAGGGAGAAGAATGTTTAAAGAAAGACAAAAACTAGGGAGGGAAGCTCAAATGCCTGAACTGAGGCAGGAGCCAATCACAAAAAAATGGGTTATCATAGCAACAGAACGCAGCAAAAGGCCGTCAGACTTCCCAGTTCGGCCTGAGAAAAGAAAAGGGGGGTCTTGCCCTTTTTGTGTAGGTAATGAAAGTAAAACACCACCCGAGATCACCGCCTATCGGAAAGAAGGAACACAAACAGATAGTCCGGGTTGGTGGGTTCGAGTTGTACCCAATCTGTTCCCCGCGTTAAAATCGGGGGAAGAAGGGCCGCAGAATCAAAACTTTTATGTAACCAGGCCAGGGTTAGGTGCTCATGAGGTTTTGATTGAATCACCTGATCACAACTCTACATTAGAAGAACACTCTCTTGATCAGGCAAGAGATATATTTCAGATGTGGGTCGACCGTTACAGGGCGGTGATGGAGCAGGAAGATATCAAATATGTCCAAATTTTTAAAAATGAGGGTTCTATCGCTGGTGCATCACTGGAACACCCCCACAGCCAGTTAATCGCTACACCTTTAGTCCCTCCTTTTATTGCTGAAGAATTAAAAGGAGCAAAAGAGTATCACACAGAACAGGGACATTGTATTTATTGTGATATGATCGCTCATGAAATAGAGGAAGGAGAGCGTGTTGTAGCGGAAAAACAAGATTTTATCTCATTTTGTCCTTATGCGTCCCGTTTTCCCTTTGAAACATGGATTATGCCTAAAAGACACCAAGCGAGTTTTGGCTCACTGGATAGCGGACAGTTGCAAAGCTTGACTGAGATTGTTCAGGAAACCATGCAAAAAATCACAGGTTCATTGAATAACCCACCTTATAACATGGTTCTCCACAGTGCTCCTTCAGGTGAAGATGATGCTCCTTACTACCACTGGCATTTGGAAGTTCTCCCCCGCTTGACTATTGTGGCCGGGTTTGAATGGGGTACAGGAATAATCATTAACCCAACCCCACCTGAATCAGCAGCAAAATACCTAAGAGAGACATCTGTTCAAAACAACAGAGCAAAGGAGGAGTTAGTATGGCAGCAGATTCACTAAAAATCCTTTTTGTTTCAGCAGAGCTTACCCCTTTGGCTAAGGTGGGAGGTCTGGCAGATGTAGCAGGATCTTTACCCAAAGCCTTAAAACATTTAGGGCATGATGTGCGTATTGCTATTCCTAAATACAAACAGATACAAGAGGGAGAATATCTGCTGGATTATCCTGTAGAAATGGATCATCATTTAGAAACAGGTATTATCAGAAAAACAACTTTAAAGGGAAAAAAAGTAGAAGTTCCGGTGTATTTAATTGACAATTATAAGTATTTTTACCGTGATGGGATTTATGGTTATGGTGATGAAGCTGAGCGGTACAACTTTTTCTGTAAAGCAGTGCTTAATATGCTGCCGCAAATTGACTTCCACCCAGATATCATACACTGTAATGACTGGCATACAGGATTAATACCTTTAGCTTTGAGAACTAAATATGCAGAGGATCCGTATTACCAAAAAATAGCATCCACTTTCACCGTACACAATCTTCAGCATCAGGGCACTTTTCCCAAAAATGTTCTAAGACTTGTTGGGTTAGGGGATGAGTATTTTAATCCTGAGCAATTGGAGTTTTACGGTATGGTTAATTTCATGAAAGCCGGCTTGATCTACGCAGATGTGATCAATACTGTGAGTAAAAAATATGCCATGGAAATACAGACCCAAGAATATGGTGAGCGTTTGGACGGACTGCTGCGCAAGAGAGCACAGGATCTATATGGGATCGTGAATGGGATTGATTATGAAGAGCTAAATCCTGCAACTGATAAATATATTTATCAGAATTATTCAGTAGAAGACATCAACTTAAAGAAGGAGAACAAATATGCTCTACAACGGGAATTAGGGCTGCCCAAGAGCGATACACCGCTATTGGGTATAATCACCAGGCTGGTGGATCAGAAAGGACTCAGTTTGATTATAGAGATATTCGATAAAATAATGAAACTGGGAGTTCAATTTGTACTGCTAGGGAGTGGGGATGACCATTTGCAAAGGCAGTTTACCGAATTCAAAATGAGATACCCTCAGCAGGCCGCAGTCAACATTGGATTCAATATTGAACTGGCCCAGAAGATATATGCAGCTTCCGATATCTTTCTGATGCCATCTCGCTTTGAACCCTGTGGCCTCAGCCAAATGATCAGTCTCAGGTATGGCACAATCCCTGTAGTGCGTTCAGTGGGCGGACTTTCTGATACTATTGAGGATTATAATGAACAATCAGGTAAGGGCAATGGTTTTTCCTTTAAACCCTACCGATCCCAGGAACTGCTGCACAGCATTGAGCGTGCTGTTGATATCTACCGGAACAAACCGGATCTGTGGAAGAGTCTGGTGGTAAAAGGGATGAAAAGCGATTTTTCCTGGGAGAGATCAGCAAAGGAATATGTTAATCTCTATAAAAAGGCCATTGATAAAAACAACAGCATCCCTCACCGCAGAGCTGTATAAGAAAATTTTGCAAAGGATCTCACCCCTCCCAATTGGGAGGGGTTTTTGATAACGGGCAGGAATTTTATCAAAATAATAGAAGGTAACAGAAAACCTTAGAAAGGGCTGTTACTTTGTCGGAAAAAATACTGGTTGTTTCTAAAGATCTTTTACAGGCAAACAATGTTTGTTTTCAAGGCTTTAAGGCTGGTACAGATCATGTCCTTTGGAACCTGTTCGCTGAGAACGGGGTTTTTAGGGAGCGGAACCAAATGGAGCAGGACCCCAGCTATAAGCAGTTGATTGTTTATCTGGTGCTCAGATACAGGGACAGGATCTTTGTTTACCAGCGAATTAAGGCAACAGGTGAAAAAAGGCTGCTTGATCAGTATTCCTTCGGTTTGGGCGGCCACATCAACCCGGTTTCTGCCAGGAGTTTCAGAAAGCTGATCATTTCCAACCTGAACAGGGAATTGAAAGAAGAGGTTGTTTTCCCAGGGTACTACTCTTATGGTTTCCTGGGGTTTCTTAATGATGAACAAACTGAAGTGGGACAGCACCATTTAGGTTTGGTGTTTTTAATCTCCTGTCTATCAGATGAGATTACTGTCAGGGAAAAGAACAAAATACAGGGAGCATTAATACCGATCTCCCAATTGGATGATTACCGGCCGAATTTGGAGAACTGGTCCTGTTTACTGCTCCCCCAAATAAAAAATATTGTTAAGTAAGGCTTTCAATGAAAAACCGATTTGATATACTATAAAAAGGTCTTGTCCTTATGGATTTTGAGAAATAGTTAATTGAAGTAGGTGGGGCAATGGAGTCAAAACGCAGATTCAATATATGGACTTCAGGCTGTCAGATGAATGAACATGATACCGAAATAATGCGTGCTCTGCTGGAGCAGGAGGGATACCTGTGGACATCAGACCCCGAGGAGGCGGATATTGTTATTCTCAATACCTGTTCTGTGAGAAAAAGCGCTGAACAGAGAGCTTTGGGTTTGCTGGGTAATTTGAAACACAGAAAAAAGAGGGATCCTGATCTAGTAATTGCAGTGGGAGGGTGCATGACCCATAACCCAGAGGTACGGGATCTGTTGATCAATAAAATTCCCTTTGTGGACATTATCTTCGGAACCCGCAACTATCACTATTTACCTGAATTTCTGCGGGAAGCGGAGAGCGGTCGTGTGATCGCTGATGATGTTGATGAAGATATACCCGGAGTGCTGCCTGCCTGCCGCACCAGCAAGGTAAAGGCATATGTAACCATTATGTACGGCTGCAATAATTATTGTTCCTACTGTATTGTTCCCTATACAAGAGGTAGGGAGAAAAGCCGTCCTCTTGAGGAGGTATACCAGGAGGTAGCGGAACTGGCAGAAAGGGGCTATCAGGAGGTGATGCTGCTCGGACAGAATGTCAACTCCTATGGAAAAGATCTAAACGGCAATATCAATTTTGCCAAACTACTAGAAAAAATCGATAGAATAGATGGCCTGTCCAGGATAAGGTATATGACTTCTCACCCTAGGGATTTTACTGATGAGTTAATTGAGACTATTGCTGCCTCACAAAAGGTCTGTGAGCACTTTCATCTTCCTCTGCAGGCAGGGAGCAACAAAATCTTACAGCTTATGAACAGAGGCTATTCCAGAGAAAGATTTTTAAAACTGACCGATTCGGTCAGAGAAAGGATACCAGAGGCCAGTATTACAACTGATATTATTGTTGGATTTCCAGGAGAAACAGAGGAAGATTTTTTGGACACACTGGATCTGGTGGAGAGGGTCAGGTTTGATGCTGCCTACACATTTTTATTCTCTGCCCGTGAAGGAACACCGGCAGCAGAGATGTCAGAACAAATACCAGAAGAGGTAAAAAAGGACCGCTTTAAGAGGTTGGTAGAACTGCAAAATAAGATAACTCTGGAGCAAAACCTTCCTTTGGTAAACCAGGTTGTAGAAGTACTTGTGGAAGGTAGAAGTAAAAAGGATCCAGAACGCTGGAGCGGTCGCACTAGGACCAATAAGATCGTCAATTTTGAGGTTTTGGATGACACAGATCTGACAGGCAAATTGGCAGATGTTCAGATCATATCTGCCCAAACTTGGAACCTGTCAGGTAAATTAAAAAAAGTTCAACAAAAAGAGGGATCTGCCCCTTTTTCCAGAAATTAATTATAAACAAAAGAGGAGGTGCTTATTTTGTCATTAATGGCAAAAGCACAGGAACTTGGGTATGCGCTATTGGAAACTGAGGAAGCAACTATTCTGAATGCTGCGGAAAAGAATCTTGACAGCAACCCGGAATCACTGCGGTTGATCAATGAGTACCAACAAAAGTTTCAACAGATCAAAAATGCCCAGGAGGCAGGGGAAGAGGTCAATGATGAGGCATTTGATGAATTCAATCAACTGCAGGAAAAAGTAAAGGCAGACAAAAACATTCAGGCTTATTTTTCTGCACAACAGAAATTCAATCAATTACTGCAGCAGGTCAACGCTGTTATTAACCAGGTTTTAAGAGGGGAAACCTGTTCACCTGATTGCTGTGACGGCTGTTCAGGCTGCAGTTAAAAAAGTAGCTAAAAAAAGAGGTGGCAGCAGTGGGCAGTAATACTCCCTTGATGAACCAGTACCAGTCCATCAAAAAAAAGTATCCAGATTGTTTGCTCTTTTTTCGTTTGGGAGACTTTTATGAGCTGTTTGGGGAGGATGCTGTAAAGGCAGCTAAAGAACTGGATATTGTCCTTACCAGCCGTGGGCTTGGCAAAGATGCAAAAGTACCTATGTGTGGGGTGCCCTATCACGCTGCAGAAAATTACCTCAATCGACTGTTAGAAAAGGGTTATAAGGTTGCCATCTGTGAACAGTTAGAGGAAGCTAAACCGGGAAGGGGTATTGTTAAAAGGGATGTGGTCAGGGTGGCAACCCCTGGTACTATTTTAAATCCGGAGTATCTTGATCAGTCAAATAACAATTACATTATTTCTCTCTACCAGAAGAAAGATAATATCGGTTGTGCTTGGAGTGACATCAGTACAGCTGAGTTTCAGATTGCCCAATTTTCCGATCCGGAAGGTACCGAATATTTGGTGGATTTGGTAAACCGTCTTCAACCAACGGAGTGTATTGTCGCAAACGGGCAGTTACCTGTTTTTCAATCTCTGTTGAGGGACTGCTGGGATAAAAAGGTGCTTTATACTGAGGTAGACCAGGCAGCAGAAGATCATTTAACTGAGCAGTTTGGCCAAGAAAATATGGTTGGCCTCAACCAAAATGCCATGAAAGAGGGTTTAGCGGCTGCAGCAAACCTTCTTGTCTATTTACAGGGAACGCAAAAAACAGATAAACTTCCCTTTCGCAAAATAGAGGTTTATACCCCAGGCAGCCATATGTACCTGGATGCCATGACCATTAGAAACCTCGAACTGTTTATTACACTTCGCGATGGGAAAAAAGAAGGCAGCCTGTTATGGGCCCTGGATCGAACACTGACAGGAATGGGTACCCGCCTTTTAAGGCGCTGGCTGGGATTGCCACTGTTGGATGTGGCCGAAATAGAGAAGAGACAGGAGTCGGTCCAGGAACTGGCAGAGAATTATTTCTTGCGCAAGGATGTGAGGGATCAGTTAAACAGTGTATATGACCTGGAACGTATTATCAGCAGGATTGATTGGTTGGCTGCCACTCCCCGTGATCTGCTTGCACTGGCCAATTCGCTGTCTGTAATACCCCATTTAAAAGAAAGCCTGAAACAAGCAAACAGCAATCTGCTTCAGAAGCTGGGAAATATGCTGGATCCTATATCTGAGTTAAAGCAATTGATCTTCCAGGCACTGATTGACGACCCTCCTGTCAACCCGAAAAATGGTGGGGTTATCAGAAGCGGTTACAACTCCGAGGTGGACAGGTTGAGAGAAATGATCGATCAAGGGGAAGACTGGATCAAAAGATTGGAGTTAGAGGAACGGAAACGCACGGGAATCAAATCTTTAAAAATTGGATTTAATAAAGTGTTTGGGTATTATATCGAGGTTACCAAACCGAACCTGCATCTCGTTCCTGACAACTATATCAGAAAACAGACTCTCACCCAGGGTGAGCGTTTCTTTACACAGGAATTAAAAGAACAAGAGGCCAACTTTTTAGGGGCTACTGAAGGTCTGCAGGAGTTGGAATACCAGCTATTCCTCGAAATCCTTGATCAGGCTCAAGCAGTTGCAGAGAGAGTGCGGAAAAACGCACAGCTGATGGCTCAAATTGACTGTCTGGCATCTTTTGCAGAGACAGCTGCCCGCTATAATTATGTTCGGCCCAAGATCAACAATACAGGAATTATAACCATTAAAAATGGTCGCCACCCGGTTTTAGAACAGCTTATGCCTGAAGGTTCTTTTGTTCCCAACAGTATACAGATTGGGGAGGAAAACAACAGGATTCATATTCTTACAGGGCCAAATATGGCCGGAAAATCCACATATATGCGCCAAATTGCTGCATTGATTCTAATGGCTCAGTGCGGATCTCTTATCCCTGCGGAGGAGGCAGAAATAGGGATTGCAGAACGCATTTTTGTGCGCGCTGGAGCGCTGGATGATCTGGGAAAGGGTCAGAGCACCTTTATGATGGAGATGAATGAGGTTTCCTATATACTCCAGCATGCTACAAAGGATAGCTTCATTGTGCTGGATGAAGTAGGAAGGGGCACAGGCACTTTTGATGGTTTGGGAATAGCCTGGGCGATCGTGGAATACCTCCATGATTACATTAAACCCAGGGTAATTTTTGCTACCCATTACCATCAGCTGACCCAATTGGCTGAAAAGTTCAGTGGAGTAGTTAATTATTCTGTGGCTGTGGCAGAAGAGGGTACAGATATCGTATTTCTGCATAAAATCGTCCCAGGTGGAACAGATAAAAGCTATGGTATTCAAGTAGCACGTTTGGCCAATCTCCCTGCTGAAGTGGTGGAGCGTGCACGGGAGGTGGCTGATTCACTGGAAGCAAAAGAGGAATTCAAGGATAAGAAAAAACCAGCAGTTACTCAACCTGTGCAATTGGTGCTTTTTGATGAAAAGAGTATGATTATACAGGAACTGCGCAGCCTCAACCTGGTTCAGACAACACCTCTCGAAGCTCTGAACATCCTTTCCGAATGGCAGCAGCGCCTGATGAAAGAAAACACATCCTCCAAACCAAAGGGCCATCAAAAAAGATAATTATTTAGGTGGGTGACTTGCTGATGTTAATTGGTCTAGATGTGGGAGGCACCTATACAGATGCCGTGTTACTTGATGGTCAACAGGTGATCAAAAAAATAAAAAAACCAACAGATAATGAGCACTTGTTGGATACACTGGTCAGTACTCTCGATCCTTTGTTGGATGCAGCTCAGGGAGAAAAGTTGGAGCGAATCGTTTTAAGCACAACATTGATCACCAATCTTATTGCGACTAAAAGAATAGAACCCGCAGCACTGGTGATCATTCCTGGTCCTGGCCTTAATCCCAATACTTATGATTACCATGTGCCTGATACTTATTTACTGTCAGGTGCCATTGACTACCGGGGCCGGGAAATCGAACCCCTCGATCAACAGAATTTAAAAAACTGTGCAGAAGAGATAAAAAAGAAGGGGATCAAAAAAGCTGCTGTTGTCGGAAAGTTTTCACAGCGTAATAAAAAGCATGAAGAAGAAGTGGCTTCTTATCTGAAAGAACACATTCCCAACCTGTGTGTGATGATGGGACATCAGGTGACCGGGCGCTTGAACTTTCCCCGGCGGGTACACACCACACTGCTCACTCTGGCTACACAGGCAAACTATAACAGTTTTTACACTGAAATATTAAAACTCCTGAAAAAAAGAGGGATTACTGCACCCCTTTATATATTAAAAGCAGATGGTGGTACACTTTCCTTTGAGCTTTCAGCAGCAAAACCGGTGGAAACCATATTTTCAGGACCTGCGGCCAGCACACTGGGTGTGTTGGCTTTGACACCAGAAGGGGAAACATCTGTTGTGGTGGATATCGGTGGAACCACTACGGACCTGGCCTTGATCCTATCTGGAAGGCCCTTGTTTGCTTCCCGTGGTGCACGGGTAGGTGACAGGCTCACCCAGGTCAGATCCTTTGCCACCAGTTCTGCTGCTGTAGGAGGGGACAGCTGTTTAGAGGTTGAGGATGGAGCTCTCAAAATTATGCCCTACCGGAAAGGCCCTGCTTACTGTTTAGGAGGGCCCTGCCCCACACCCACTGATGCCATGCGGGTTGCCGGGCTTACTGAACTGGGTGATGAACAAAAAGCCATCAGGGCCATGGAGATATTGGGGGAGAGGCTTAAGCTGAATCCCTACAAGACAGCAGAGCTAATTCTGGATAAAACAGCTGAAAGGATCATATCTGAAATAGAAAAAATGTTTTTATCATGGGAACAGGAACCTGCTTACCGTATCTGGGAGCTGCGGCAGAAAAAGAAGGTGCGACCCCATAACCTGGTTGGTATCGGTGCTGCCTCACCGGTATTACTTCCTCTGTTAGGCAAAAAGATGGGATGTAATGCCCTGATTCCACCTGATGCTGAGGTGGCCAACGCGATCGGTGCAGCACTAGCTAAGGTTAACCTGCGCCTTACATTCCACTTTGACACAGAGAGGCAGTTCTTTTTTATTGAAGAAAACGGTGTACAGGAGAAAAACACAGATGTAAAAACTCTTGCTGATGCAGAAAGTTATGCTATGAACAGGCTGATAGAAGAAGGGAAAAAATTAGGCATTGCCGTTGATGACAAGCCTGAATTGGTCTACAGCGAGGTATTTAATATGGTGCGGGGCTGGAGAACCGGTGGGCGATTGATCGATGTTTGTGTCCAATTCCCCACAGGAATATTAAAACAGCAGGAAGAGGGTGATCACTGATGCCAACAGGTTTGGTTTTTTTCCCGGCTTTTGATTGGGCTATCACTCCCACCCATCCTGAGCGGGAGGAAAGGCTGCTCTATACAAGAGATCAGCTTTTCGAAGAGGGGATTATGGACCTTCCAGAGCTGATAGAGTACAAACCCAGGATGGCTCTAAAAAAAGATATTGCCAGAGCGCATTTCTGTGTACCAGATATAGAGACACAGATCACAGATGCACACCTTTATGCTGCTGGGGGTGCTTTGGTTTTAGCAGATGCTCTGATGAACAAAGAGATAGATAACGGTTTTGCCCTGGTGAGGCCGCCCGGGCACCATGCCATGAGGGTTGTCCATGGAAATCGCGGTTTTTGCAACATTCATAATGAAGCGATTATGGTCGAGTATCTGCGGAAAAAATACGGTGTGCAGAGGATCGCTATTGTGGATACAGATGTTCATCACGGTGATGGAACACAGGATATTTATTATCATGACCCTGATGTGTTGTTTATCTCTTATCACCAGGATGGGCGCACCCTCTATCCAGGTTCCGGCTTTTGTGATGAATTAGGGGGCCCAGCTGCCTTTGGAATGAACATCAATATCCCCTTGCAGCCCTATACAACAGATGAAGGAATCCTCTATCTTATGGACAACCTGGTCCTGCCCATCTTGGATGATTTTAAACCGGAGTTGATCATCAATAGCGCAGGGCAGGACAACCACTACACTGACCCTCTGGCCAATATGCGCTTCACAGCCAGGGGCTATGCCATGTTAAATGAGAAACTATCTCCGGACCTAGCGGTTTTGGAGGGCGGTTATGCCATTGAAAGTGCTCTTCCCTATGTGAATACAGGGATTATACTGGCAATGGCCGGACTTGATTATTCATGGGTGCGTGAACCGGATTACAAAGAAGAGAATTTTAAAGAAACTAAAGAAAATATGGATTACATCATAGAACTGGCTGATTATTTGTGGAGAATCTGGAAAGATCGAGAGCAGCTGGCAGAACAAAGATATCAGCGTAAAGAAAAGTTTGAAGAGATCAACAGACACATTTATTATGACACAGACGGCATCAGAGAGCAGCAGAATGAAACTATCCGCTTATGTGATCATTGCCCTGGCTACCAGATCATCAGATCGCGAGGAATGTATTCCACAGGTAAGAGCAGGGTAATCGAAGCTGTTGCCATTCACCACAGGGCCTGTAAGACCTGTCAGGAAGAAGCCAGAGGATATTATGAGGAGCGAAAACGGGAAAGAGAAGGTTTAGATGTGGTCTATCTTCAGGACAAACCCCAGGACCGTTATTATCAATTCTCAGCAGATGGAGAAATAGAAATTTTAGACTAAAAACAGCAGGCAGGGTGTTAGTAATTGGGTAAGATAGTGCTTTTGGACCAAAATGTGATCAACCAGATAGCAGCAGGTGAAGTTGTGGAAAGACCTGCTTCAGTGGTCAAGGAACTGGTAGAGAATTCCCTTGATGCCGGTGCCACCAGAATCACTGTGGAAATCAAAGAGTCCGGTTTAAAGGAGATCAAAGT
>ERZ773359.114-NODE-114-length-100262-cov-90.197741_pt1 | contig 100262 bp, 98 predicted proteins | sample MGYA00374955_ERZ773359 | MGnify/ENA primary metagenome ERZ773359 (study PRJEB29098, sample SAMN04486028) | biogas fermenter metagenome | study: EMG produced TPA metagenomics assembly of the Biogas fermentation microbial communities from Germany - Plant 4 DNA1... | reverse complement strand
GTTTCCATCCCTTATAGGAAGTTCAATAACTCTACTTTTGTTTTCGGTTTTTGACTTATTTTGTCCTGTTTCCATCCCTTATAGGAAGTTCAATAACCATAGAAAACAGAAGCGGTGTGCTCTGGATATGGAAGTTTCCATCCCTTATAGGAAGTTCAATAACGAGTATTGGTGATTATAGGTTTCTTCAGTTTTATTTAGTTTCCATCCCTTATAGGAAGTTCAATAACGCTTGCTGAATAGCTGGCCGTGAAGTTCTTAATCAGGTTTCCATCCCTTATAGGAAGTTCAATAACAGGATCGCCGATGATTATAATATCCACTACGACATATGTTTCCATCCCTTATAGGAAGTTCAATAACCCAATATGCGCCGTTCGAGCTCTTTACAAGCTGGCGAGTTTCCATCCCTTATAGGAAGTTCAATAACCTTTATTCTTTGTACTATTCCCAACGCTACACCCCCTGTTTCCATCCCTTATAGGAAGTTCAATAACGATCTTCGCCTATCGGGTGGCGCAGATAGGCATCGCCGGTTTCCATCCCTTATAGGAAGTTCAATAACAGGAATTAACATGAGAACAATAAGTTTTCCGGCACAAAAGTTTCCATCCCTTATAGGAAGTTCAATAACGAGACTTATTTAAAACAATCCGTCCATCTCAGATTCGTTTCCATCCCTTATAGGAAGTTCAATAACTTGTCACCGAAAAAGACGTTAATATTGAAGGCAGTCGTTTCCATCCCTTATAGGAAGTTCAATAACTCAACAAACGCAAGGTACTGGATTGCAGCTAGCTGGGTTTCCATCCCTTATAGGAAGTTCAATAACTATATCTACGTCAAGCTCATTGATACCAGTTTGAAAGTTTCCATCCCTTATAGGAAGTTCAATAACCGACCAGTCCTCCTTTTCCTTCTCGATGGAGGGCGGGTTTCCATCCCTTATAGGAAGTTCAATAACGACTGGTTGTTAATCCATTCATGCAACCACTTCTCTCGTTTCCATCCCTTATAGGAAGTTCAATAACCAATATGCGCCGTTCGAGCTCTTTACAAGCTGGCGAGTTTCCATCCCTTATAGGAAGTTCAATAACGATATTCCGCTTTAATATCGTTTATCTTCTTACGAAGTTTCCATCCCTTATAGGAAGTTCAATAACCTGTATAGCTTCGATATCTTCTTCCATTGCTTCGAAGTTTCCATCCCTTATAGGAAGTTCAATAACATTTTTCGGTAATGGTCGTTTAGATGGGTTGCCTTCGTTTCCATCCCTTATAGGAAGTTCAATAACCTGGAGCTATTGTTTATGATGAACGCATATTATCCTTGTTTCCATCCCTTATAGGAAGTTCAATAACATGTGGTCACTCGTAATTTTTGTGCCACTTCTTCTGGTTTCCATCCCTTATAGGAAGTTCAATAACCTTCGCCGAAAGGCGGAACTTCTATTCAAGAAGGAGGGTTTCCATCCCTTATAGGAAGTTCAATAACCGGTGTTTATACGGCGACTAGCCACCGTTATCCCAGGTTTCCATCCCTTATAGGAAGTTCAATAACCCTTTCCTTTACTGCTTAACATTTGCTTTTCATTTGCGTTTCCATCCCTTATAGGAAGTTCAATAACTATCAATGACACTGAAGAATACCGCATCGCTAGAGCGTTTCCATCCCTTATAGGAAGTTCAATAACAGGCATCGGAGAAATCCATTTTTGCCGAGCGTGCCACGTTTCCATCCCTTATAGGAAGTTCAATAACCAAGCATCGCTCGTGTTCAATGCGGCGGCCTCGATGGGTTTCCATCCCTTATAGGAAGTTCAATAACGCGACCGACATTTTGAATATAATGATCTACTGCATGGTTTCCATCCCTTATAGGAAGTTCAATAACAAGCAATAGGATCACGCTCCAGTAAAGATCCTTTCTTGTTTCCATCCCTTATAGGAAGTTCAATAACTCAATAGACTCTACATTGTTACCAAAGCTGTCGGATGGTTTCCATCCCTTATAGGAAGTTCAATAACCGACAGCTCCGTCGCTTGGCCTGTGATGCGGAAACTTGTTTCCATCCCTTATAGGAAGTTCAATAACTTCCAATTGCTTGACTCGCTCGACCATGACGGTCGAAGTTTCCATCCCTTATAGGAAGTTCAATAACGAAGAGCGTGGGGTAGACCCAGGCGACGTGTCAGAGTTTCCATCCCTTATAGGAAGTTCAATAACGAGTGGAAGGAATATCAGATAACAGGTCACATCGACGGGTTTCCATCCCTTATAGGAAGTTCAATAACTACCATCCCGTTGTACTCTCCCGAACAGCTCCCGGAGTTTCCATCCCTTATAGGAAGTTCAATAACAGAAGAGCTTGACGCCGCTGTGCATCCACTCCGCTGGTTTCCATCCCTTATAGGAAGTTCAATAACCGTGATAGTGGCATCGGCAGATATGGAATGTTATTTAGTTTCCATCCCTTATAGGAAGTTCAATAACTTTATACCGATATTGAATTTCCTGTATAGGAGGGGTGTTTCCATCCCTTATAGGAAGTTCAATAACTCTGGGGCAATTCCCGTTAGCAATGTATTTGGGATAAGTTTCCATCCCTTATAGGAAGTTCAATAACCGGATATACCGTTTTGAGGGGGGTGAGGTGGAGCTGGTTTCCATCCCTTATAGGAAGTTCAATAACCAATTCTAGGCCTCAATTTTACTGCATTTTTATCATATCGTCATGTGTTCCTTATGTAGTTTTCAAGGTCCTGTGAAACGATACAATTCCATGCAAGCGCTGGAAAATTGATCTTTTATTTAGTTATATCGATCCTCCAGGTTTTTTGCTTTATTGGAGGTCGACACGCCTAAATAAAAATTTCTCTTGATCCTTTTTCCAAGCCCATGATTTCCCTGGAAGTGTAATGTTCTGTTCTCCAAATATAAAATATCACGCTGTCATGGTCGTCTTTTATTACCTTCCTAACCTCATGCTTAAGGGATTCAAACGTAGCGGGAGTAAGTTCTCCCTCTAATACGGAATTCTGAATCCAATTTAGATATTTACGCCCAATTTTTAATATCTTGTTAACGCGTTCCTCCCCAACATCATAAATCATTAAGACAAAGATCTTAGTCGCCCTTCCTTTCTTGTGCAATGGCTTACCATCTCATGGCAAAAGGCTGATATTCTTCATCTTCAAGTATATGTTTTTGCAATTTGTAAGCTTCCATTCGAATTAAACTGCGATAACTAACATTTCTTTTTAACTTTGGATGCTCTATTGTGGACATTAGCCTTTCTTCCCAGGCCTGCAATACAATTTGTATTCCCTTTTCAGATAAAAATATACCTCCGCCCACTCTGCCTTTAAAATGTTTAGCTTGAATTTGTTTTTTGTTTATCAAAGAGAAGATTAGCCGGTCTACTAGAATTGGCTTAAAAATTTCTGCGATGTCCAGATTCAGAGTAAAACGCCTAAAATTCGTCTCGTGGAGGAATCCTATTCGAGGATCCAAATGAGTTTTATATATTTGAGCTAGAATCGTAACATAGCATAAAGAGTTCAAAAAACTTATAAGTGCATTTAACTTGTTCTGGGGCGGCCTTCTGGTTCTGCTTTCCATAGAAAAAGGACCTCCGCCAGTTATAATATCAAATGCTGAGTAATATTTATCTCGCGCATTTCCCTCTATGGCCATTAGCTCGGCGATCCCTTTTTGTCTTTGGCTTAGTGCGTCAAAGTTATCCAAGTCCTTGATTATTTCATCGATCATTGGATTACCTCGCCTCAGATAATATAACAACACTGTTTTCATATTTCTAATGGCACCAGCTATAAATTTTTGTGCCAATATCAACCTCTTTTCAATGTCAAGGCAATGTTTAGCTTGTGCTAAGATGACAGCCCCGGAGTTCATGTGCTCTCTTGGATAATATGTTCCTTGGTAATAATGATGATGGTTAAAAAAATGCAATATAATCTTATTCGTGGTACAAAATTCCAGAAAACGCTTATTAAGATCTACTTCACCAAAAATAAATATCTCATCGGTTACTTCCACTGGTATAAATTTTCTTTTGCCTTCGCTTTCAATGACAATGGTATTGTCCTTCCGTTTGAGAGTCCCCGATGAGAGAATATATAGACACTTACCCATTCTTCAATCAACTCCAACAAAGCTCTTGATAAGCGCAATTTCCGCAATACTTGCACTTATACACTTTGGGCGGGGAAGAAGATGTTGTAACTTCTAAAATCCCTTTATAAATCTGATCAAGTTTTAATTTCAAATCTTCGGTTAAAACGACATCTTCACGTTTTTTTTCTTTGGGAAAAAGCAGTTCTCCTCTTGCTTCAGTACCAAATTTTGCTAGCTCATACAAATAATGGGCCAGTTGCAATCTTGCAGCCTTAATCGAACGACTACTCTTTTTTATCTCGCCTATAACCAAAACTCCACTTTCTTCTTTGAGTAGGTCAAATTTGCTATCCCCAAAACTTACGCTGTGGCGGATCCTTTTATAAGACGATTCGTCAATCAATCTTCCTAACGCTAAAGATTCATCGTCTTTATCAGCTTCAACACCACGTGCCATCAGCCATACTTGACGCTTGCATATCAAGTAGTACCATACCAAAGTTCCACCCACTCGCGGAGCTTCAGAAAAAACAAGTTTCTCCTTCATTATCGCTATCCTCCGCGGGATTAAATCCGCTAATACGATCGTAAACATATTTACTGCCTTCTTTTGTAAGGAACCAACACTGAAAACTTGCGTTAAAATCAAGGGGAGGCAAATCATCTTTAAATGCTACGTTGGCTAGTTTTTTTCGCCATGATTCAAGCTCTTTTTGTGGCACTTCAATGGAATATTGAAGGAGCTTCCTATTGAGACGTCTTTTATCGCTCAAGTTTTCTAACGTCCATTTTGTATTGGCAAGAGTTCCCAACATTGGACGTACCCGATGGCTTTGTTCTACATAAACTTCTGACAAAAATGGATCAAAACGTTTTTCTATTAGACTAGGCTTGTCTTGAAGGCCCCATCTGCCGTTGCATATATTTCTCCATATTCCGCTATCCTGCAATCTTTCAGTGATATCCTGGTAATAATTATCCACCAACACAGGCGCTTCGCTTTCTTCAAAGACATTGATTTTATCTCCTACTCGAAGAGTCGATCGAGAGCTATCTAAAAGAATGTCGTCGTAAATCATGTCGGAAAAAGATTTCCCTTGCTCATTGAAAAGTTCCGCAACCAGCACTAATCCACTCGTTTCGTTTTTCCCATGCCTGTTGCATCTTCCTGCCACCTGAACAACACTATCTAAAGGTCCCATATCGCGGAATACCCAATCAAAATCCAGATCAACTCCAGCTTCAACAACTTGAGTCGAAACCAGATAATGTTTTATTTTTTTTCTTTCAAGATACTTCAAAAATCTCATCACTACGCGCCTATGATGCGGAGTCATCCATGTCGATAAAAAATAGACAGGTGCATCCATGCGAGTTTTAATTAACTTGTAAATTTTCAGGGCGGATTTTCTTGTGTTGAGGACAATTAATCCCGATCTCTCATACAAATGCTCAATATGCTCTTCAAGAAGATCGGGAAGCTCTTCTAATTGATATCTGCAGGGGAGTATTTTATACGTGTGTCTATTATACGGAAATGTCAACCCCTTGGGCGATAATTCTTTTCCCTTTATAATATGAGGCTGCGTTGCTGTCATAAGCATGAAGCTCGTATTTAATCTACCACTTAGATATTTTAACGTCTCGCCGAAGCCACGCCAATATCTCGGATTTATCGTTTGCGGTTCATCCATTATTACGATCGCGTTACCCAAACGATGGAAGTCTATCGTATCGTTGGCCTTTGGATTGTAGATGCTTTCCCATAGTTGTACCATAGTCGTTAAGATTATTGGAGCCTCCCAATATCTAAAAAGAGCTTTCATGCGAGATATAGGTTCTTGAAGTTTTTCATCTGTCTCCTTTAGACTCGATAAACTATGATCTTCCTGTACATCTTCCTCTCCAAAAATCGTTTTCGCAACCGAGGAGTTTTGTTCAACTATGCTGATAAAGGGCAAGGCGTAAATGATAGTCTTGCTGCCAAATTTTTGTGCCATTTTACGGGCAATATCTAGGCCAGTGATCGTTTTGCCGGCACCTGTAGGAAGGGTTAAAGTATAAAGACCTGGACGTACAATGTCATCGACAGATTTGGTACAAGATTCGCGCGTTTGTTGTCTCCATGCATCTAGGGGACTGCTTTCTTGCCGCGAAAAATCCGGGTTCCTGAAAGAAGGCAATTGACGTGCCTCGATTTTTCTGACGCCTATTGCGTCCATTCTATCTGCAGTTACAAGAAGAGAATAAAGTAATCTGTAGAATAACCAAGATTCTTCATTCATTATTTTCTTGCGTTTGAACATTAAATTGCACGTATAATCATCCCACTGGTCCTCGCTTAAGAATACATTCCATGATGGAATCAACTCCTTAATTTCCTTCTTTTGCTTTTCGAAATCTTGTCCGTTATACTGTAGCCAAAATGTTATAGCCTCATCTCCGTTGACCATATGTGTATGGTGCCGCCTTACCGCTTCGGCTAACCAAACGACAGGAATGTTGTTTTCGTTGATGTAATCTTTAGCAAAGTTGAAGGTAAACCAAGCTGATGGTAGCGCGTGGTCTATGCCGTCACCTCTCCCATTAAGGTAATCCTGGAACAACAGGTGAGCTTTTCCAAGATCGTGCGTTACACCCACTATTTTCATGACAAAGTCAGGAACTACCGCTTCTAATCCATGAACTTGGGCCATACTACTCATGAGACGATACGTTCCTTCTAGATGATCTCTAAGAAGCCTGTCTGGATGGCTTTTCAACTCACCATCGAGGAAACCAGGCGACCACATCGTTTCCACACTTTGTGACATCTCTTGCTCCTTTGTCTATCAGTAACTTCTTTTCTGGAGAAGGAGAATAAAGGACTTCGATACTCTCTACTAATTTTCTAGTTTCGTCCATTCTGAAAGGCATCTCTTCTTTAAAAGCTCCGCCAATGTCAAGTATGTTCAAAATCTTTATATCTTTATCCCACGGAATTACGGTATCAACCGATATTTCTCCTTTTTCCAAGGGTTCGGTTTCAAAGTGACCAATGTATTGGATATCAGCTATTGCGTAGGCCGTGCCGAGATATGGCGTAAACTTAAAACTTTCCCTCTTTAACATATATAACAATTTACCCTCAATCCCACCATCCACATATATGCAATATCTAGGTTTAATTACAAATTGATGTTTCACCTGAATATGCGGGTTTTTTTGAGGTTCCTTAACATTCCAAAAATTTATGGCATGCCACATCCAAGATATATTGCTACGTAGGGCCACCGATACCTTAGTGCCGATAAGGGCCTCCCAGTATCTAGCGTTACAGCTATCTTCGTCGCTACCATTAGATATCCCGACTATCCCCGAAATTAAGCCGGCAATTGCAGTAGGCGGTGGAAAAGCAAACGATATGGACGATGTTGTAGTATAGGGTTTGCGAAACATCGCCATTTGCCCCGAAACCTCGAACACTACTGCCATGCTTTCTCACCTAACCTCTATGTTTAAATTGCCTCCAAAAAGATTCTCTAATCTTTCTAGGGGATCACACTTAATACTGGCATCTTGAATGACCCTGATTGACTCTATTTTTTCTTTTATTAGGGAAGCTTTCTCTGCTATTTCGCTAATATCTAATTTAACTTCATCAACTGATCTCAAAGCCAGTTGTTCATCGTCGGATAAAGGCTCTCCCTTAAACGACTTGAGTGTAATTTTTTCGTCTAAAGAGCCTAAAACTCCATCGAAACCTTTAATATATTTAAATTCAACCAAGAGCCGAGGGGTGTGCCCAATTTTACTCCTTGTTATGAGATTAGCCGTACCCTTCCAAAGAGCTTCAAACAAGGAATCCAAGTCATCGTCAGTCGCGTTAGTTTGTTTAGAGGCATATTGATTGGCAATTCCATAAGCAGCTATTAGGGCAAATGGAACTATGTACTCATTACGGAAAGACCGCTGTTCACTAGCCTCTGTGGTAGCAAATGCGGCTGTCCCCTGGATAAACTTCGCCTCTGCTTTATGGAGAGAACGGCCCCACTTAAATTGTACAGGCCCTGTCCAAGAAAATGCTTCTCTGCCAAGTGCATAAGTTACCCCAAACAATCGTGTATCTATACAATTTGAAAGTATTTCTCTGCCTGAATCGCGTTCAAATTTTTCTTTTAGTTCTTTCACGCGATTTGCAAGGGTTTTGGCTTCCCCATCCACGAAAACATCTTTTCCTTCCCTAAGCCATTGGTCCCGTATGGTACGCTTAATCCTCACGTCGGAAACCATAATTTGACCGGATTCTTCGTCATACCTCGGATGGTTTGCATCAAGGGGATCGCCATTCGGATTGGCATCCTTAACCGAATAAACAAACAGGTACTCCCGTCTATTTTCAAACGACATCTTGCGATTCCTCCTCTATCGGTTCTGTCTCCTCAATATTTTTCTTCCCAAAAATTGTCCAAAAGTATTTGCGGGCGTTTAAAAAAGCAACCGAAAACACGAAGTTACCATCTACACCTAAGTCGTGTTCCTTATCGCTTTTTTGTAAAATCAGTTCTCCCGCCTTCGCGCAAAGAGATTCGATCATGTCGGCATAGTCAAGACGATAAGCCCTCACAAGCTCTGGAACTCTTGCTAGGTGTTTAAACAGGTCTCTTTTCTTCATGCGACCAAAGTTTAGTTGTTTAAAAAGCGGAGATGAACTTATGTCCCCGGATGAACCTTGTAAATCACTTTTCGCTTGGGCTCTCGCTATAACTCCCAAAGTAACTCCCGCCAGAAAAACACCTTTACCTCTGTTGGTCTTTAGATAGGGATCCGTAAACTCATCGAAAAAATCTAATTTCATAAATCTACTCACCTCCCATTGTTTGCCCTATTCAAAAACTCCAATATAGCCATCATTTTTCTAAGTTCGCTGAATCCAAACCTGTTGACCCACTGAGAGTTGGAAAATAACCCCGGAAACCTTGAAACCATCAGTTGCTTTATGAAGGCTACATCCACGTCTTTACCACCCAGTAACCTACCGATGATGTTTATAATGCGATTGCGCATGATATTTTTGTCTGCATCGTCTTTTCCGGACAATACAATTAAAGTAGAATAAATCGTCCTGAACGCTTGATCCAGATCGACACCCATATCCTTAGGATTGAATACCGGATTTTTAGCTTTATTCCACAATAATACTCTGAATGTTGCATGCCATAGTTCTTCTAGATGCTTTAACCTTGATGGTGGGACGTCTTCTATCATAATATGCAATTCTTCCTTCTCGCTGTTCATACTTACGCCTATAAAGAGGAAATGATACACTAAAGCTTCGCTTTGGGCCGCAAGATAGCTAAATAACTTTTCTGTTGTTCTAAGTCCATTCTTTATGAAATTTGTTGTATTGTCAGAGATACTTTTTAAATCCTCCTTTCCAAAAATAAGTTCAGGAACCACGTATATGTTTATACTTTTGTTATCTATTACCGGAAACATGCGAGCATCGAGAAAACGACTATTTAAAACCTCCCTTCCCATGGAAAGAACAGAAATGCAGTCATCACATAGCGGAAATACCTTCTCACGGACGCCTTTTTTATCCTTAATCCCAGGAAGAAAGCTCGGTTTATCAAATGTGGAAAATTTAAAGACTTTATCTAAATTTGCACCTGATTTGGCTTTATTGTGACACAAGCTACAGATTGTGGACATTTTCCCTCCGATGTTCTGTTCTAACCTAGACCTAAAATGATCGCGAAAGATCTCCAGTTCACCGGGATATAAAAACCTGCCATTATCATTAACCCCGAAGACTAAAATGTAAGACCTTTTCTTGTCTCTCCACAACTCAGTGATCCTGTCAACATTTTCAACGAGCTTTGACATTATTAAGTCAGCACTCTCTTTTGAAAAGACCCCGACATCCTCTAGAGGTTTTAAGACTTTCTTATAGAGTTTAAAATACCGCGAATCGCTGTCCTCCTTCCACATTCCATTTTGCCCGAGTAAAGCGCTAGTTGGGTTTGAGGTTGCCTTGCCTAATTTGTAAACCAGGGAGTAACTCCATTGAGTATTGGTGCCAGGTGGTTTTTTATAAAGGAATTTACGCTTTGTTTCATTGACTTTGTCTGGATCATTGCTGTTTATGTAATCTTTTGAATCTATCTTCTCTATGCCAGTAACTTCTAGGCATTTGGTATCCTTATCCCTTACGTTCAGCCATATCCTTATCTCCCTGCCCTGTCTTTGTTCATCTTCTACTATCGGCATAGGAAGTTGCAAGAAATTATCAATATCAGAAAAGTAAGATTGATCGTCTTTCGACCCCGACTCCATTTTGCCAAGCTCGTACAGAGCGTTCAGAAATCCCATGCTTTCACCTCCCCTCTTGTTTGTTTGACACAAGCTCTATACATCCAAATCCGGCGCTGTTTTTAGCACCAAGTCCAGCATCTAGGGCAATCTGAAGCAAAGACTTAGGACCACAAAGCTTAAACCTACCGCTCCACCCCTTTATAGGGCGATTATCGTCAGGACTGAAAAACCTGATATCTTCTTTTGGTCTGCCGATACTTTCAACTTTTACTGCACCTTCCGGAACCTCTTTCTGGGGAGCTATTAGTTGAAACTTCTTTACCAAATTAGCGTAAATTTGCCCGCCAAATTCTTTCTCCTTAGGAGAATAATAGTAGGTAAAATCACTGTTATCGTATTTTTTCAATGTAGAATAACAGACAATGGGGGAAAGCGTACGAAATTCGATCTCTTCTCCTTCTGCACGAGGATGCTCTGCCTTTACCTCCTTACACGAAAGCAAGTTATTGCCTAACCTGATTTCACCCATTGATAAGGCGTTAGTGGCGAGTTGTTCCAAGATCGCATTAACCGGAGACGTAATCACTAACCTTACAGGCGGTTGAAATAATACGAAGTCATCTCTTAACTCAATAGGGCCATTACCATAAAGCTTTGAAAAGCTGAATAATCTAAAATGACGCTTTCCTTCATAAACAAATCCTTCCGTATGAAGAAAACGAGCATATTCTGAATCAAGGAGATTATAAACCAAGGCCTGAAGTAAATGTTGATTCTTTCTTCCCAAGACTAATTTATTGCTTGAATTAACCTTAAAAACGAAATTTAACTTCATATAATACATCACATCCTACTTACTTAACTTTAGATGTTATATTATTATGAATTATATTATCACTAGCATAATTAAAAGGCGTCTTATATATACAGAATAACCTTTAAATTTACTGAAAACCACCTCCTATTAATCCCTTTGGAAAATACACACAAGAAGAAAACATGATTACGATTTATATTTCCTCTTTGTCATTTCAGGTTCTTATACTATAGAGCATAATCTGTGGGTTTTTAGCGCTTACTACTATGCTTATTGATGGGGAGGCAGAGGCAAATTTTTCGACGAATAAATCTGAAGATTTTTATAAGCTATGACAATTTATTAAACTATACTAAATTGCTATTGTAAGGTCAAGCAAAAATGGCTATTTTTTAATTAGGATTAATGATTACTAAAGTCCATTTACTAATTTGTCATTCTTCCACAATTAGTAGTTTAATGAAGAGTATCTCCAGCTTTCATGTTTGGAATAGCCAGGCACATCGAACGCTCCGCAGTTTCTGCAAGGGTCTTTTCTTTCGCCAACTTTAAACCAAAATTAACCATAAGGTTATTTGGCATGACAGGATCAAACGAGCGATCCAAAGTATGACACTGATATTTTCGTTTTTGAGCTTTTTAAGCAAACTCTACCGATTTCCCAATCATGCCACCAGTGTACCTAGGCACTTAAAATAAAGATGCAAGATCATACTCAATATTCCGTGAGTCTTAGATCTTCCGTGCCCGCCGAAACCATGCCAAGAAGGTGTAGCTAACATAGTTTCAACTTGATATAATTTAGATGCGTCAAACATGTAGACCAAAAGGAGGGTTAGCTTAAACAATGGCAGAAAAGATCAGCCCGCAAGAGGCAAGGCAAGAAGTGCAATCGGGAAAGGCGTTGTTAGTTTGCGCATACGAGGATGAAGAGCGTTACAAAAAGGTACGCCTTGAGGGTGCTATATCCTTGAAGGAATTCCGCAATAAGGAGCAAGATTTAAGCAAAGATCAAGAGATCATATTTTACTGCGCCTGACATAACGATGCTACGTCTGCCCGTGTGGCAGAATCTTTCGAAGCTCAAGGCTTTTCGAACATAAAAGTTTTGGCAGGTGGTGTAAACGCCTGGATCAATGCCGGTTATCCGCTCCATGAAATGTAAAATTGAGCGGAAGGAGGGGATATTAATGTCCGAAGAAAAAAGGCCGGATATTACCAATAACAAGGACAAAAAGAAAAAACTTACTGACGAAGAAAAAGAAAAACTTATGAAAGAGATGTTCGAGCAGGTAGATAGATGTGAAGGCTGTCCCAGCTGCTGTCATGAATAACATACAAGCTATAAATTAAAGAGGGAGGATTTCTCCCTCTTTAATTCTTATTTTTCAGATTATTGCGCCTCGCCACAAGTTTACCGCAGCTGCTGGATCGGACAAAGAACAGTAAAGCTGCTTTTACTCCCACTCTATCGTCGCGGGTGGCTTGCTAGTCACGTCCAAAACCACCCTGCTGATGTCTGTAACTTCATTGCATATGCGATGCGCAATTTTGTCAAGCAATTCACGGCTCAGGTAAACCCAATCGGCCGTCATACCGTCTGAAGACTCGACTGCGCGAAGCGCTATGGTATACCCATAAGTGCGCTCATCTTCTATCACGCCAACACTTCTAACGGGGAGAAGGACACAGAAAGCCTGCCATACTTTGTCGTAAAACCCGGATGAATCCAATTCATCCATAAATATAGCATCAGCTTGTCTGAGCAATTCCAGTTTTTCCGGCGTCACCTCGCCTAAGCATCTAACAGAAAGTCCCGGACCGGGAAAGGGGTGCCGACGCAATATCGAATGTGGGATCCCCAAAATAGCACCTATAGCCCGGACTTCGTCTTTAAAAAGATCTTTTAACGGTTCCAGCAGCTGTAATTTCATTTCTTCGGGCAATCCACCCACGTTATGATGGGTCTTTATAATAGATGCCCCCCTGCTTTCTTGTCCGCTTTCAATTACATCTGGATAAAGTGTGCCTTGGAGCAACCATTTTGCGTCGCCCACCTTTTCGGCCTCCCGCTCAAAGACGTCTATGAACGTTTTGCCCACCGCTTTCCGCTTCTCTTCGGGATCTGTAATCCCCTTTAAAGCCTGGAGAAATTCATTTGAAGCATCGACGTAGCGAACGTCTAGGTTCAATTTTTGGCGATAGACGGAAAGAACGTTTTCAGCTTCGTTAAGGCGCAAAAGGCCATTATCCACGAAGACACAATGAAGTTTATCCCCTATCGCCTTTCTAGTGAGCACAGCAGCCACAGTAGAATCGACTCCACCGGATAATGCGCAAATTACCTTGTCGTTTCCGACTATTTGTGCAACTTCTTTTATCTTCTCCTCCACCCAGTCCTCCAGATTCCAAGAAGGTTCGCAGCTGCATATGTCAAATAAGAAGTTCCTTAAAATTTCAAGACCATGTTCGGTGTGAGCTACCTCGGGATGAAATTGAAGGCCCCAAATCCGATCATCAAGAGTGGCCATCGCGGCTATGGACCCATCTTCACTTTTCGCTAAGGATCGCACGTTAGGTGGAAGCTGGGCGACAGAATACCCACGGCTCATCCAGGCGCAAAAACGCTTAGGTAGCCCCTTAAAAAGCTTGGCATTCTCGTCCTCGATCTCCACTTGAATACGTCTATATTCGGCTGACCCAGTTTTGGCTATTTTGCCACCCAAGATATGGCACAACAATTGCATCCCATAGCATATACCAAGAATGGGAATGCCAATTTCTAAGATCTCGCTTGATACCGTAGGGGCTTCTGAAAGTGGCACATTTCTTGAACTTCCCGAAATAACAATTCCCTTCGGGCTTTTTGAGCGTATCTCTTCTACAGAAGCATCCCAAGGAAGAATCTCGCTATATACGCGAAGTTCCCTAATTCTTCTTGCTATGAGCTGTGTATACTGAGAGCCGCAATCTAAGATAATTATGACGTCCTTGGCTTTCAAAGATTACACCTCCAAGTCATGCTCAAAAACTTATATCCGCAGGGAGACAAAAAAGGTCCGCCCATCGCGCCAGACCAGAAGGACAACCACTTCCGCACTTTGGCTTAAAGCGCGTTTTAAATCTTCTGCACTATTAACGGGCACACCATTCACTTCAAGGATTAAATCGCCCTCCCGAAGACCCACTTTATGAGCAGCAGAACCCACCTTTACCTCGGTAACCACAAGGCCTTGATCTTTTTGGATTCCAAATCTTTCTTTTAATGTAGGAGTAATAGGGGAAACTTCAATGCCCAGAGTATCTAAATCCGACGACTTTACATTGGAGGTCTCTGTTTGTCCGGGGATTTCTTCTAAAGTAACAGTGACGGTTTTGCTGCCACTCCGATTTACAACTTCTATTTTTAACTTGTCTCCAACCATATGTTTTCGCACTTGAAATACCAAATCTTGCGGATCTTTAATCTGAATGCCATCGATTTTAGTTATGACGTCTCCTCGTTTTATGCCAGCCTTTTCTGCGGGAGAATTGGGCATCACATCTGCAACTACCGCTCCTTCTTTGATCTTCAAATTGTAAGCTTGTATGAAATCCCTTGTAAGCGGTTGAACATAAACGCCAAGCCACCCTCTGCGCACTTTGCCATATGTCAACAGATCATCTATAACATTTTTAGCCATGTTAACTGGTATGGCGAAACCTATTCCTTGTGCGTAAGGTATGATAGCCGTATTAATTCCCACCACCTTGCCATCCAAGTCCAATAGCGGGCCGCCGCTGTTGCCCGGGTTTATGGCCGCATCGGTTTGCAAAAAACCGTCAAAGCTGAGATTCCCGGCGCGAACGGAACGATTTTTAGCCGAGATGACGCCAACAGTTACCGTATGTTCTAGGCCGAATGGATTTCCTATAGCAACGACCCATTCGCCAACTTGGACTGCATCAGAATCACCCATAGAAAGCACAGGCAGGTTGGTTGCAGTAACCTTTATCACCGCTAGATCGAAGGTCGGATCTTTCCCTACAATCTTCGCGTCAAGCTGTCTGCCATCGGCCAAGGTGACGATAATTTTATCAGCACTCTCTACAACGTGATTGTTAGTTAATATATAACCATCCTTGGAAACGATAAACCCCGAACCCTTGCCCCTCATTGGAATAACTTGAGTAAATCGTCGCCACTCTTCTCCGAAAAATTGCCTAAAAAGGGGGTCATCGATAAAGGGAATTAGAGGTTGTTGCACTAACGTTTCAGTGTCAATGTTAACCACCGCAGGAGACGCGTCCTGGGCTATTTTGGCTATGGGATTCCCAGTAACGGGATCGCTAGGTTTTGCCAGCGTTTCAAGCGGCATACTGATAATAACTATCCCTGCTAAAAGCAACATTAACACTTTGGAATATCTTTTAAACAACTTCACCACCTCCGAAATCTTCGACACCTAAGAAAGCATATATATCCTCAAGGGATACACACATCGTGAATTATACCTAAGACATTCATCGGTACTGCGCAGACGCCTTCTTCCAAAATTCTACCATGACGAGGACATGGCTACATCCAAAAAAAGAAAAAATCTACGACTACGGATTTAAATTGTATGATAAAAGCCATAACTTGATATAATTTAATTGTCTAACGATTGCGGCTGGTGTTATAAATTTTTAACTTTGTCAACCCATCTCAGATATAACAGTAGCTCAAGGAGTGAAATAATGACCAACAATAGCGAATATACTTGGTGTTGGCTCTAAAAGCCTAACTCTAGGGTGAAATCATGAACAAACTTGTAATAAACTACGGTATAAATCCTAAAGAAATGACAAAAGAAGCCTTAGAAGCTTTGTTGGATCCACGTCAAGTTAGGGGCAAAACCAAAATTGGGATAAAACCGAACTTGATAAAGGATGTCCCTTCAGAATCCGGAGCAACTACCTCGCCTGAAATAGTTGCTGGCATAATAGAATACCTCCTAGATTATGGTTGTAAAAATATAGTGGTGCTAGAAAGCAGTTCCATTGGGCACGATACCGATCGCGCTTTTTACGCCTGTGGATATAAGGACTTGGAATCAAAATATGCTGTTAAGTTATTAAATCTTAAAGACGATAAAGTTACTGAAGTAAGGGCTGCCGGCATAAAATTGACGATATGCAAAAGCGTTCTCGATCTGGATTATCTTATAAACGTACCTGTGCTTAAGGCTCATTGCCAGACCAAATTAACCTGTGCCCTTAAAAACTTAAAGGGCTGCATCCCCGACAGCGAGAAAAGACGTTTTCACTCCCAAGGGCTTCACCGCCCTATAGCTGCTTTAAACGTAGCTATAAAGACGGACTTAGTAGTAGTTGACGGTATGTGCGGCGACCTTACCTTTGAAGAAGGCGGCAACCCAGTGCCAATGAATCGAATCATAGTCGGCTATGATCCTGTGCTCATCGATGCCTATGGCGCTGAACTTATCGGTTTAAATCCTCACTCAATCAAATACATAACTTTGGCTGAGGAATATGGAGTCGGGTCAACGGATGTGGATAAGGCAGAAATAATAGAACTGGGACACCGCCAGGCAGGACAACCAATTTTAGCCTCCCCTTTGGCCCACCGGCTATCTAGTTACATTGACGCGCGATCCGCTTGCTCTGTTTGTTATGGCAGCCTCATTCACGCCCTTGCCAGGTTGCAGGATGAAGGTCTTTTAAAAGCCCTCTCCAAGAAAAATCTAAAAATTAAGATTGGCCAAGGATTTCGAAACAAAAAAGAAGAAGGGATTGGCGTCGGAAATTGCACTGCCGGCATAAGGCATAACTTGCCTGGGTGCCCGCCAAAAGCAAAAGATATCGTCGAGTACATTAGAAATGAACTTTGCAAAATAAATATAAATTGAGGAGGTAAACAAAATGCGCTTGCCAGAGCCATACAGAATTAAGGTTGTGGAACCCATTCGTTTGCTACCCAGAGAGGAAAGGGAAAAAAGACTCGAAGCAGCTGGATTAAATGTGTTTGCCCTGAAAGCAGAAGACGTGTTCATCGATCTTCTCACTGACAGCGGTACAAATGCCATGAGCGACAATCAATGGTCTGGAATCATGATTGGTGATGAGTCCTACGCCGGTTCCAGAAGCTTTTATCACCTTGAAGCAGCAGTCAAGGAAGTATTCGAATATAACTACGTCGTGCCAACTCATCAGGGTCGCGGCGCGGAAAACACACTTTTTAGCATACTGATAAAACCGGGCCAATACGTAATGGGCAACATGCATTTCGATACCACTGAAGCTCATATCCGTTTAAAGAAAGGAATACCAGTAAATCTCGTTGTGGACGATGCCTTCGATACCTCAAAATATCATCCCTTCAAGGGAAATGTTGACCTTGGCAAACTTGAGCGTTTCATTGCAGAAAAGAAACCGGAAAATATAGCATTCATGCTCATCACGATCACTTGTAATAGTGCTGGTGGGCAACCTGTATCCATGGAAAACATCCGAGAGGTTTCAAGGATATGCAGAAAGAACAATATCCCGGTTTACATCGACGCGGCCCGTTTTGCTGAAAACGCATATTTTATCAAAGCTCGCGAGAAGGACTACGCCGACAAGACAATTGCAGAAATCGTTAAAGAGATGTTCAGCTACGCCGATGGGTTCACAATGAGCGCAAAAAAAGACGCCTTAGTAAACATCGGAGGCATGATAGGAATTAAAGATGACGAAAGCCTTTATAACCGTGCAAGGGAAGTGAACATTACTTACGAAGGCTTCCCAACATATGGCGGACTGGCAGGACGAGATCTGGAAGCTGTAGCCAGAGGGTTAAAAGAAGTTTTAGATGTGGATTATTTAAGGGCTAGGATCGGTCAAGTGGAATACTTAGGTAAGCTACTCTCAGACGCAGGTATACCAATTCAAACCCCGGTGGGAGGACATGCTGTTTTCGTCGACGCAGGCAAATTTCTCCCCCACATAGAGGCCGAGGAATTTCCGGGAGAAGCTTTGGCAGTAGAGCTTTACCTCGAATCCGGCGTACGAGCTGTAGAGGTAGGCACTTGCATGATGGGAAGGGACGCTGAGGGGAAAAACATAATAGCACCCATGGAACTCTTGAGGCTAACCATCCCCAGAAGGGTCTATACGGATAACCATATGGGCTATGTAGCAAAGTCACTGATAGACATCTATGGCAAGCGTGAAACTGTTCGGGGGTTAAAATTTACCTATGAACCTCCAATACTCAGGCACTTTTTAGCCAGATTCGAGCGGGTTTAGACTATTTAAGCAATGCTCAATTAATGACGCCGATGAACGAGATGACACTACATGCTGTTTCTTAGCGAAAAGTCCATCGCGGAAAGATAGTACGCGATGGACTTTTAACTTTGCCAAAAGGATCGTTGACATATATTCAATTAACTTGTAAACTTTTTTTGTTAATTTTAAACAAAAATATCTTATTTATCAGGAAAGGTGACAAGGGATGACTAAAGAAGAGCTTGAATCGCTTTTACGAGACAAGATACCTGCATTACCCAAAAAAGCTAGAAAAGTAGCTGAATATTTATTGTCTAACATGAGAGAAGCAGCCTTTCGCTCCATTGGGGAAGTAGCCAACGAATTAAACGTATCGAAAGCTCAGCTAGTTCGAGTTTCCAGGATACTAGGTTTTAAAGGATATGCCGATTTAAAATCAGCTCTTCAAAAGGTCATTTTAGAACAGATAGATCCCGTTACAATGCTGGTCAAGGCAAAGGAGCGCGGTGAAGGCCTGGCACCAAGTATTTTAGAGGCGGAACACGCAAATTTGGATAGTACGTGGAGAATGGCTGACAAAGAAAAAATTGACGCCTTTGTCGAACTGGTCAAAGAAGCAAATAACATCTACTGCATGGGCTGGGGAATTTCTTCTCTCGTTGCGGAAACTTTTTACATGCGCTTCAGGGTAATGGGCCTTCCGGGACATATGATTAAACGAGGATCATTAGCCATGATGGAGCAAGTGCGGGGCGTAAAACAGGGCGATATGGTCATAGTTTGCGAACTGCCGAGTTATGTTGTAGAGGTTACAGAAGCAGTTACAAAATGCGCCTCACAGAAAGCAAAGATCATGACAATTACTGACACCGCAGCCGCTCCTGTTTGCTCCGTGGCAACACTTCAGTTTTACGTCAGCGCTCTAAGTCCAACTTTCGGAAGCAGCATCATAGGGCCCTTATTTTTGGCACATCTTTTAACTTCCATACTTTCCGTGGAGCTTGGAGAGGCTGCTCGAAGCGCTCTCGAAGAACAACTAAAGTTCCTGCACGACGAAAGGATCTTTCACCCTGTATTTGGCCTTAGATATTAAAACTGGGATGCAACTATTAAAAGCCATTCAACTTCAAGAGTTACTGATTGCAAGCCTCTCCTCCCTACTTAGCCTTAAAACATTAAATCTCGTAGCTTTGTCCGATCTCTAAAATTATTACCTCGGCCAGGGAGCCTACTTTCGATTGAAACTCATGGGGGTCTGCCTTTATTACAGGGAAGGTATCGTAGTGCATTGGAATTACCTTCTTTGGCTTTATGAATTCTACCGCTCTTACGGCGTCGTCAATGTCCATTACGTAGTTTCCGCCTATGGGCAACATGGCAAGATCTACTTGTTCTTGCTCGAGCAGCTTCATTTCCATGGTAAGACCCGTGTCGCCAGCATGATACAACTTTTTGCCTTCCACCTCAATTAAAAACCCGCATGGCGTTCCGCCGCACAACGTCTGATCTCCTTCGGTAATGCCAGAGCCATGCCATGCCGGAGTAAGCTTAACTCTCCCAAAGGGGAAAGCGTATCTGCCGCCCACATGCATGCTATGACATTTAAGGCCCTTTGACGTCAAATAGGCGGAGATCTCGGCATTAGCTATTACCGTTGCGTTAGTATTTTTAGCTATTTGAAGGGTGTCACCCAAGTGATCGTCATGCCCATGGGTAATAAAGATATAATCTAGTTCTTTCACATCCGATGGTTTCCATGCACTAGAAGGATTGCCTGACAAAAAAGGATCAATCAGGGCTTTAATTCCTTTTCCCTCAATGTAAAAGGCCGCATGCCCAAGATATGTCACCTTAGCCATCTATCATCGCCTCCCTCTCGTAAAAAATCTTATAAATCTTTGGAAAACCTAAAAAAGCCCAGGTAAGGCCACATTTATATTATACTCAACTCAACAAACACCTACACTAGCCGATTGAACCTTGTCCAACTGCTGGGATACTTGTTTATCTTTTTAAACATATCATTTAACAGTGAAGTCCCGGGATGACCTTTTATATGGCCGCTTCTAATAGCCCTAAGATATCTTCGTGTGGCGTCAAATACGCGATCCACAGAGTGCGTCATCTTGCCACCACGCTCCCACAACCAAAACCCCACGCCCCATTTTGGGATCTCTTCTGGTGAAGTGGGGCCGAAAAGGCCAATTACAGGTACTCCTCCACCAAGCGCTATATGCAACCCAAGCGTATCTACGCTTATAAGCAAATCGAGGTTGTATATCCAATCAACATAACTTTGCATGTCTCCGCCTGGTTGCCATGTCACCTTGCAGCCCAATGCATTCAACTTCTTGGACAAGCCCCACCAGCGCTCCATAGGCCAACCTTTTTGTGGCCATTTAATACCCACTCTTGGATTCAATCCAACTAAGGGCGTCTTGCGAGTTTCACCCACTTGTACGCGGAGATAAGACCAATAAGGCTCACCCCTCCAAGTCATGCCGCACAACTTATAAAGCCAATGCGGATGCGAATACCTGCTACTGCCTTGGCCAGAGGAAATGACATCTTCCAATTCCGGAAATCTAGGCACGGTTCGCCAACAATGACCATCTAAATAAAAACCCCTAGTCTTTGTCTCCCATTTTTTCGGAATGGCAACTTCCGTTCTTTCAAGATAAAATACCTCATCCGGCTCTTCAACCTCGTCGAACGAGTCCACAAAGCGCAAGTTTTGCCTCGGTGGAAAAAGTGCTCGTAATTTTTTAGGAACACCATACCAATATACTTCATTATCACGAGGCAATAAACGAGATAGCAACACGCCACTTCTAAACACCTCACCATCAGAGATGCCCTCCAAGTGAGAGTCCCGCAGCAATTCCGTATCGCCAGTCTTGACAATTAGGTAGCGCATTTTGCTTTCACCTTTATCCGCGACGAACTATAATGTCCCGATTCATCGTACTCAATTCCCAAAAGTTGCATTGTAAGATCGTAATTTGATATATTTGCTTGTATTAAATTATCCTTGTTTTTTTCGTACCAAGCTTGCATGAATTTCGACTCCTTCCATCCTTCGACGAATAAAAAACCATTCAGCGCAACGTCCCCTTCGAGATCATATAACCAATCCTCACGCGTCTGTTCAACAACCAGGCCACGTCCCTTCAGATGCTTTAATGTCAACTTTGCTCCTCCTCGTCCTCTGTTGCTATTACCTTAATGTGTAGTTCCTCCAACTGACTTTCGTCGACGTATGAAGGAGCACCTGAAAGCAAACACTGCGCCTTTTGGGTCTTGGGAAAAGCTATGACATCACGAATTGATTTAACTCCGGCTAGCAGCATCACCAGCCTGTCGAACCCAAGAGCTATCCCCCCATGGGGAGGCGTCCCGTAAGAAAGCGCTGTAAGCAAAAACCCGAAACGATCCAAAGCTTCCTCTTTGTTTAAACCCAGGACTTTAAACACACTTTCCTGCACTTTGGGATCGTGAATTCTAATGGAGCCTCCTCCTATCTCGTTCCCATTTAATACTATATCATAAGCGCGGGCCCTCACATTCCAGGGGTCGCTTTCAAGTAAATGCAAGTCTTCGTTTTTGGGCGAAGTAAAGGGATGATGAACAGAAACATAACGGTTTTCCGCTTCGCTCCACTCAAATAAAGGAAAATCCACTACCCACAAAAAGGCCAGCTTATCTTTATCGACAAGATCATGTTTTCTTGCAACTTCCAATCTGAGTTGACCCATGACCTCGCACACTTTGCTTTTGTCCTCGTCAGCCATGACAAAAAGGGCTTCTCCTTGAGATAATTTTGATCGATCTATTAATAACCTTGTGCCCTCTTCATCTAAAAACTTGACTATAGAACCTTTTAACTTATCACCCCACTGAAAACAGGCCAAACCTTTAGCTCCAAGCTCTTTGGCCATAGCTTCAACAGTACTCACTTCCTGCCTGGATAAAGATGCACCATCGGGTAATACAAATCCCTTAATAGCTCCATTTTTTCCTACTTCAAAGGCTCTAATTCCCCTGCCATCGAAGACGTCTTTTAAGTCAACAAGCTCAAAGGGTATCCTTAAATCTGGCTTATCGGAACCGAAGCGTTCCATTGCATCGGCGTAAGATAAACGCATAAAGGGCGTCTGAATCTGCACTCCTAACGTCTCGCTAAAGAGCCCTTTCATGTAAGCTTCAATGAGGCTAAAGATGTCTTCTTCGGTTGCAAAGCTCATCTCCACGTCAATCTGAGTAAACTCCGGCTGTCTATCGGCCCTCAAGTCTTCATCCCTAAAACATTTGACTATCTGAAAATATTTATCCAAGCCTGATATCATCAAAATTTGCTTAAAAATTTGCGGCGACTGAGGAAGGGCATAAAACTTGCCGGGGTTCACCCTGCTTGGAACCAAGTAGTCCCTTGCACCTTCGGGTGTTGACTTTGTCAACATAGGAGTCTCTACCTCAACAAAACCCTCCCCATCAAAAAATACTCTTGTGTATTGTGCCGCCTTGCTCCTTAGGCGTAAATTTCCTTGCATGGCCTTACGCCTTAAATCCAAATATCTATATTTAAGCCTGATATTTTCATCAACCGCATCAGCCTCATTTGGATCGAAAGGAGGAAGCGCCGAAGGAGACAGTACTAATAAATCTTTAGCGATGACCTCGAAGTTTCCAGTCGCCAAGGAAGGATTTTCAGTACCGGCTGGTCTTCTTTTAACCGTACCTTTTATCGCCACTACATATTCGCTTCTAAGCTGTTTTGCCCTTTCGTGTAGAGACACATCGGTTTCAGGATTGATAACCACCTGAACTAAACCTGTATGATCCCAGATTTCAAGGAATATAATGCCCCCCAGGTCCCTCCTTTTTCGTACCCATCCGTTAATTACAATCGTCTTATCCTCATCGTCTTGGTTCACCCTACCGCAATAAACCGTTCTTTTCCAATTTTCGTCAAAAAAAGCGCCAGACAATTCGTTTCGCCTCCAAAGTTTAACGTACAATATACTGCTTTATATGATTCATTAAAGAATTTTGATGAACTTCCTCTTGAAGCCCGCTGGCGAGATCTTTTACGGTAACCACGCCTTTTTGTATCTCGGCACTACCTAATATGCATGCTAGCTTTGCCTTTTTGTTTGAAGCCATTTTAAGTTGTGAGCTAAGTGATTTGCCAGAATAATCCATATCGGCGCTTACTTTATCGCGCCTGATGTCGTAAAGCAATTTCAAGCCCGCTTTTCTTGCTGAGTCATCTGCTATTGCGACAAATACATCAATGCCTGGTTTTCGGCCAAAATCGCACCCTTGGCCCTCCATCGTCAAAACAATCCGCTCAATACCAGCAGCGAAACCCACTCCCGGCACATGAGGACCACCTATAGCCTCAGCCAAATTATCGTACCTTCCACCGCCACATACTGCATTTTGAGCCCCAAGTTCGCCCGAAAGAACCTCAAAGGCAGTCTTTGTATAGTAATCTAAACCACGCACAAGATTTTTGTCCTCTTTATAAGAAATGCCAAGCAGTGACATGCCTTCTTTCACTTTTTGAAAGTGTTCACTACATTCGTCGCACAAATAACCGACCATGCCTGGAGATTCCTTCATTATCTCACGGCAGTGTTCATTTTTGCAGTCCAGTATCCGCAAGGGATTTCTCTCAAACCTGTTTTGACATGTTTTACATAATTCGTCATAGTTGGATCCGACATATTCTTTTAAAGCTTCTCGATAAACAGGCCTGCAGGCTGGGCAGCCTACAGAATTCACCACTACCTCGAGATTAGAAAGCCCGAGAGTGTCGAACAAATAAACCGCAAAAGTTACTATTTCCAAATCCACCTCAGGAGCCCCAGAACCAAGGGCCTCAACATCAAGCTGCCAAAACTGGCGATATCTGCCCTTCTGTGGACGCTCATACCGAAACATAGGCCCAACGCTCCATAGCTTCACAGGTTGCACTCTTTTTGACATTCCATGCTCCAGATAACACCTTACCATGGAAGCTGTAAGTTCCGGTCGTAGCGTCAAGCTCCTGCCCGAACGATCCTTGAAAGTATACATTTCTTTTTCTACGACGTCTGTTGAATCTCCTATACCTCTTGAAAATAATTCTGTATGCTCAAAAATGGGTAAATGCACTTCATCATATCCGAAAGCATCGGCCACTTTTCTCGCAGTTTCAACTACATAAGCCCATTTCCACGATTCATCGGGAAGTACGTCCCTTACTCCTCTAGGTGCTTTGATGATGTCCATGATTTATCGACGCCTCCTATTTCTTTGCAATCAGTAATTTATAATGATAGCAAAAATTATGATATCAAAAGATTCGCATAGTAAAAAGCGCGGCTCCTCCTATTGCCGCGCTTTCAGTACTTCTACGTCGGGGATTTGCCTATCAACATCTACGAAGGATTATCTTGATTCCAGCTGAAACTTAATTGCCGTCCTTTCCTCACCATCTATACTAATTTTAGCGAAAGCAGGAATGCAAATTAGATCAATGCCATTAGGAGCCACGTAGCCCCGTGCAATCGCTATCGCCTTAACGGCCTGATTTACCGCCCCTGCACCTACTGCTTGCACCTCCACTGCACCCTTCTCTCGCATAACTGCAGCTATAGCTCCTGCGACAGATTTTGGCTGAGAGTTTGCCGAGACCTTGAGAACTTCCATTGCATTCGACCTCCCTGTAAATTAGGCTCTTCATTCATCGTGTATATATCCCCGACTTTACATCGCATTGCCTATCATAGTATACCTATATCTCCCGAAAATTTGCAAGCTAAACTATCCTGAAAAATCAATAAATTGCAAGAATTGTTAGTCTTTTTTCTTACGCTTTCAGCTTACCTTTCTCGACTGAAGAACCTTCAGGCCTTCCTTTTTACTTTAAAACCCTTTAGAAAATAAATCTCACCACAAATGTATGAGCAATGGTAAGATAACAATGAGGGCGACCGAATGGTGGCGATTTGTGTATATGTAAAAATGGACAAACGATAAGTCTCAAACCAGAATAGGGCTTTTCATGCCGTTTTTAAAGAAACTTACATTACTCGTATAATTATCAAGCTTAAACCTATAAACATCGCTTTAGGAACGCATTGAAGGCAAGTTTTTGTTCGGTTCCACCTCTTTCGCAAATGCTATTTGAGATACAGGGAGGTTGCCACATCATGAGAGCGTTAACAATTCTAAAAGACCTATGGGAAACTATTGGAAGCGTACTTCCTTTGGCAATTATACTTGTACTTTTTCAACTAATTATACTAAAAAAACCAATTAAAAATATCAAAGAATTTATATTAGGGATTCTTCTCTGTATATTCGGTCTACATTTCTTCTTAAAGGGCGTTTTCTTGAGTCTCCATCCCTTAGCTAATTCGGTAGGAGAAAGCATTGTTGTATTAAATAATAAGTGGTTAATAGTTGTAGCAGCATTTGCCATCGGATATTTGGGAACTCTCGTCGAACCAGCTTTAAAGGCATTAGCCTTAGAGGTTGAAGAGGTATCTGTTGGAGCCATACCTCGCAAAACCTTGATTCATGCCGTTGCCATTGGGTTTGGCAGCGGAATGGGCATTGGCGTGTATAAAATCTTAAACAATATACCTTTTTCGAAAATCGCGACATTTTTACTCTTATTGATTGTCATACTGATTCTCTTCACTCCAGAGGAATTCGTATCTATAGCTATGGACTCCGCTAGCGCAACTACCGGCCCCGTTAACATCCCCATCAACATGGCCATAGCAATTGGCTTAGCAAAGGTGCTTGAAAATGTTGATCCATTGACATATGGTTTTGGCATTATTGGACTCACTTCAATCGGTGCTGTAATATCAGTACTTGCGCTAGGAATACTAACGAAAATATAAATCCATAAGCAAGCAAGGAGAGATAATGCCATGGAAGTTAAATGTATCGTCGCCATAGTTGAAAGAGGAAAAGCTGACAAAATAGTTGAAAAGGCAAAAGAAGCGGGTGCGAAAGGAGCCACCATCATCTACGGGAGAGGTACAGGACAATCAGAAGCGTTGAAATTTTTTAATTTACGCATAGAGGCATCCAAAGAAATAATTTTGATTCTTAGTGACATAAACGAATACAAGTCTATATACGAAGCTGTTGTGAAAGAAGGCAGACTTCACGAGCCCGGTACGGGCATCATATTCACTTTCTTAGTATCTGAATTAACTGGATTACATCATAGGGAACGTATAAAAAATTGAAGCAGATAGCCTAAACCATAGCCACTTAAAAAGATGGTGGCTAGTGCTATTTTTTATGCATTTTAAGACCGAATTCGATATTTTAAGGATTTTATAAGCGTTTCTCAAAGACCTTACATCTTAAAACAGTTCTTAAAAGCAGCAAACAAGAAAGCTAATGGAGATTTCTGAAGCGGGTTTTCAGTCACAGGGTCACGCATGAGAAATGCACTATAAGTAACCTCGAATTGAAAATGATCTTCCTAAAGTTGCTATAACCCACGATCACCTGACGATTAATCAAATAAATCTTATAAGATTAGACCCTGGTAAATATGGCACAATTAAACGCTTCTATATTTATAAGTATTTCCCTCCAAACCTTGCCTTTAGACTTAACCCAATGCAATATCTCGGCTTAAACATATAAATCTAACCGAGATATTAAAAATCAAGCATGTATGACAAAAACAATTATGGATTTTAGTAATCATTGATAGTATAATGAATCCTAAGTCTAGAATAAAAGGAGGGAAATTAAATTGTCGGAAAACAAGGCTAAACGGAGGAGAAGGAGAAGTACCATAGAAGAAATGATTATCAAAACACAAGAAAAACTGGAAAGAACCAAGAAAAGATTTATCAATAAGCATACCGATGAGATCGTTAATATGTTTACTCAAATTGTGGAAACTGCCCGATTGGATACCTTCGATGTCTTGAACGATTATATAAAGATAACCAACGAGGATGATCGCAGAAAGTTCGTTAACGATCTAATTGCCAACGCAGCCCGTAATATAGACGTGAATACCCAATAGCAAAGAACATGCTACAAAATAAAATATAGAAGGGTATAATCAACGCTAATTTCTTGTTTATAAATACAAGGCACAAAATTTTAAGGGGCGCTTCTTGCGAAACGCCCCTTCGATAGGCTATTGAAGTGTCACTCTTAAAAGTTATAGAGCCGTTACTTCAGATGCCTGTGGCCCTTTGTTTCCCTGAACTATCTCGAAAGAAACTCTTTGACCTTCAGCCAACGTCTTAAAACCATCTTGCTGTATAGCGCTGTAATGAACAAAGACGTCGTTGCCGCTGTCTGCAGTGATGAAACCATATCCCTTAGACTCGTTAAACCATTTGACTGTTCCTTCTGTTCTCACTAATGTTGCCTCCTAAATACTTGTTCTAAAAATTTTTAACTCGTCGATGGCGCCTACCGACACAACCATCTTACATCCTTTTATTCAAAAGTCAAGTGCTTTTTAATTTTAGATATCGGAAATTTTGCTCGGTGTGAATCACAAATTACAATAATTCGCGCGCTTCGTCTTCTCAAATAAAGCACTAAAATACCCGCGCTCCTAAAGGTGGGTCATCGTCAACAGATAGCAATAATACGCCTCCTCCCTCACCTGGTACCCCTAACACTAAAACTTCGCTTTTAAATCCAGCAATGATCTTGGGAGGGAAATTTATTACGGCCACGACTAATTTCCCCTCAAGAGAATTGGGAGAATAAAGCTCCCTAAGCTGAGCACTGGACTGTTTTGTGCCAATCCCAGATCCAAAGTCGATCCACAACTTATAGGCTGGTTTTTTGGCCTTTTCATTGGGTTCTGCCTTCAAAATTTTCCCCACTCTCATATCCACAGCTTGGAATTGTTCGTAATCTATCGTAACCATGATAACCTTCCCTCCTTCATACTTAATGCTATGTTATATACTATACTGGAAATCAATATTTCGATCCGTCATTTCGGCGATAAAAACTGCGGTTATGACTGTCTCTCACGCTGACACACGAGTAAAATGACAGTAGCAAATTGTTGGCAAACACATATTTTATACTGTTTTTGCCCGTTTCTTATTACAGATCACCTAATGGAGGTCTTTTTGGTGGGAAAAACTTTAAGGATCTTTGGAATTTTAGGCATCATCATCGGATTTCTTATAATGATCCCCTTAGTTACAATTCCATCGGGAATTGCCATCGTCATAAACGGAATCGTGCTTTACGCAATTGGAAGAATTTACGACGACGTACGAATCATCAAGGACAAGCTAAATCTTCCCTAGCTCAAAAATCTCTGCGTAGCCGCATAGCTGTGTCGTGAGCGGACAACCCTTCGGCGCCAGCGATTGTCGCTCCATGTAGGGCAAGATCTGACGCTGCCTTTTGCGACAAATACAAATGTTGCATGGGACGAAGGAACGTGCCTACCCACAGTCCGCCCTGAAACTTTGCAGATCCGCCTGTCGGTAAGACATGGTTTGTGCCTGCGATGTAATCGCCGAAGGGCACTGCGGAGTGTTGTCCCAAAAAGGCAGCTCCATAAGATGAAAAGAGCTCGAGCTTGGAGTCAGGTTCTTTAATTACCAGTTCCAGATGTTCCGGGGCTATGTCATTAGCAAAATCAGCAATTTCCTCCAGGCTACCAACCGCTACGGTTGCCCCTTTTTCCCAGGAAAGAGAAGCTACAGAAGCGGTCTTTAAATCAGAAAGTAAATGACGGACCTCTTCAATCGCTTTTATGGCAAGCATCTCTTCCGTGACGAGAAGCATCGCCTTGGCGCTCGGGTCATGCTCAAGTTGTGCGAGCATATCGGCCGCTAAGAACTTTGGGTTTGCACTTTCATCCGCGACGATTAAGACTTCACTGGGGCCAGCTAAGCCGTCGATGCCAACGACACCAAAGACTTGTCTCTTTGCCTCCGTAACAAAGGCGTTACCGGGACCCACGATGAAATCCACGCGTTTTATATCGCCTGCCCCAAAAGCAGCTGCTGCAATGGCTTGGGCTCCTCCAACGACCCAAGCTTCATTCACATCGAGCAATCCCATGGCAGCAAGCGTCACAGGGCTAGGGCTGCCTTCTTTTCCTGGTGGCGTTACGATTACTATTCTTTCAACGCCGGCTTCTTGCGCAGGAATTACGCCCATTAATACGCTGCTGGGCAAGGGATATCTTCCCCCGGGAACGTAAACGGCGGTGCTTTTTACGGGAACAAATCGCATTCCGGCTATTTGGCCCTCGGCTATATCACATTCGAAGTTTTTAAATATATTTCTTTGTGCCCTGTGAAATGCCCTTATATTTTTTTCAGCGACCTTTAAAGCTTCCTTTAAGTTTGATGGTAAATCATCCCAGGCTTTTGCCATATCCTCCGGATCTATCCTAAAGGGCGTTATGCCATCCAAAGACTTGCTTATCTTCGATAAGGCTTCCCAACCGTTTTCTTTTATTTGAGTTAAAATGTCGTTGACCTTATCGCGCACTTCGTGCGTCAAATCCTCACCCTTCGCATCATCGGGTCGTTTTAGAAAACGCATAACTTCTCGCTCCTTCGCTAAATTCTCAAACAACTAAATTACTTAGTTCTCCAGGCACATGTATCCGTTCGAGAGCAACCCGAACATTTGGGAAACAGCTCGTCATTAGCATAATTTGGCCCCATGCCCACCATGAAGGTAACGGAGTAAAAAGGTTTTAACATGTGACGCTCATTTGCATCAACACCATGGTTTTCCCCACCTAAAAGCTCCAATATAAGGGGCTGCACTGACAAGGGCAATCCGGGGGTGGAACCCGGTATGTGAACCGAACTTAAGCCAAAATATCTTTGACGCGCCACACTCAAGATAATGTTTTTTATTTTCTTAATGACTTGTCCCATCATGGCAACACTGATTTCGCTTAAAATATAGGAGGCAAGCACTTCATTCATAGAATTATACCTTTGAATCTCTTCTTCAATAGCCCTTCCGAGGGTGACTAACCCAACAAAGACCTCGCTCGCAGTAGCAAAGTCTGATAACCCATCGTGTCTTCTAAAGGCAATAGTTCTATCATCAACAGAAAGAGTCAATGCCCCTTCTTTAAAATAAGGGGTACAAATCTCATATAACAATACCGGCCGGACTACCCTTTCTGCCACGGCTAGCAATTCTTTCGCCTTTCTTTTTATAACGTCCTGTCCGCTTTTACCCTTCCTTGTTGGGTCAAATAAAATACTCAAATCCAACTCGGATAAGGCAATTTTTATTTCTACGACTGCCATAAGGTGCCTCCTCTAAAAACTAATCTAAAACAACCTTGACTGCTTTTTAAAAGATTCATTATATTGTATCTTAACACCAACAAAAAAGTTCAACACAAAAAGGGGCGTTCAACTCATGTTGGCACAGACCATGATCGAAAGGGCGAAGGCAATACAGGATTGGATGGTAAAAATCAGGAGGGATTTTCACAAATATCCCGAACTTTCGTCACAGGAAAAGCGCACGCGCGATATGATAACAAGTTACCTCAAGAGCTTGGAAATACCTTATAAAACGTTTAACTACCATTATGGCGTCATTGGCCTGATAAGAGGAAAGGGCGGCTCGACCGTAGCCTTGCGCGCCGACATGGACGCCCTCCCCATCGAAGACAGGAAACACGTAGAATACGCCTCACAAAACAGGGGCGTTATGCATGCCTGTGGGCACGATGCCCACATGACGATATTGCTGGGAGCAGCGAGATTGCTAGCGGAAGACAAAAACTTGCTTCAAGGCAACGTTCTGCTGGTCTTTCAACCGGCTGAAGAAACAACAGGCGGGGCAAAACAGATGATAGAAGATGGTATTTTCGATGATAGCGTAAAGGCCATCTTTGGCCTTCACGTATCGAACGAGATACCGACCGGCAAAATCGGCATCAGATATGGCCAGATGAACGCTGCATCCGATATGCTAACGCTTAAAATCTTAGGCAAAAGTACTCACGGAGCATATCCCCATGAAGGTGTTGATGCCATAGTGATCGCGGGGCAAATGATTTGCGCATTGCAAACGATAGTAAGCAGGGCAACGGATCCCAGGGATTCGGCCGTGTTGACCTTTGGCACCATAAGGGGCGGCAGTCAAAACAACATCGTAGCCGATGAAGTAACGCTGACAGGAACCTTAAGGACTTTGTCACCAAGCACTCGTGAGGCTTTAAATGATAAGATAAGACAATATGTAGAATATATCCCCAAAGGCATGGGAGGCCGAGGAATTTTGGAAAGGATAAAAGGATACCCTGCGCTGACAAACCATCCTCAATGGGTGAAATTGATAATAAAAACGGCAACTTCTCTTCTCGGAAAGGATGCAATCCTTCGACTGGAAAAACCGAGCCTTGGAGTAGAAGATTTTGCTTATTTCCTCGAAAAAATACCGGGAGCTTTTTACCAACTGGGATGCCGCAACGAGGCAAAGGGAACAATCCATCCGGGCCATAACGATTTATTCGACATAGACGAAGATTGTCTTCCCATTGGAGCGTCTTTGCAAGCTGCTTGCGCTTTGGAAGCGCTTTCTTCATTTTAATGATCGACAAAATATGGCCAGAATTGCCCCATTTCAAAGGACATCTGGATATGGGCGCTTAGCCCCCTTTCATTTACATTAAAGTAGCGACAATAAAACATAAGGGGGATTACTGAATGAAAAGATGTGGATGGTGGAGCACAGTTGTCATCTTTGCCCTTTTAAGCTTATTTTTCGTGGCCGATTTTGCTCATGCGGAAAAAGAGCAGCTTAATGCCTATACCATATGGTCGGAGCGTTATGCCAATGCGATATTCACCGCCTTCACAAAAGATACGGGCATCAAGGTCAACTGGATGAGGTTTTCTTCAGGAGAAGTACAGGCAAGACTTGAGGCTGAAAAAAATAACCCTCAAGTTGACGTCGTGTTCGGCAATATGGCCGAGGCCTTTGTGGACGGCGTCCAAAAGGGACTTTTCGATCCTTACAAACCAAAGGGCGCGGAAAACATTCCCGATGCCTTCAAGGATCCTAAGGGGTATTGGACCGGCGTCGCCATAGACCCGATTTGCTTCATGTTCAACACTAAATTCTTAAAAGATCACGACTTAAACCCGCCGACGTCCTGGCAGGATCTGCTAAATCCCACATATAAGGGACAACTTCAAATGGCCGATCCGAGGACTTCAGGCACAGGGATGTACAGGCTTCTAAGCGTCATACAGGCCATGGGAGAAGACGAAGCCTACAAATACGAAAAGGCCTTGAGCCAAAACGTTCAGGTTTACACTAAAAGCGGCGCGGGCGGAGCGCTCCCCATAGCCAGGGGACAGGCAGCGGGCGGCATATTCTTTCTGGTTGACGCCCTGGAGATGCAAAAAAAAGGCTACAACGTAACAATAAGCTATCCCAAAGAAGGCGTCGTCGCCGGCATCGAGGCAATGGGCTTGGTCAAAGGAGCTAAACATCCCGATCTTGCCAAGAAGTTTTTGGACTGGGCTTCCACCGAGAGGATGCAAAAATTATATGAGGAAAACGATATCAACTTGATACCGAGCAACCCCAACGTACCAGTTTTCGATCCGGCTTTGGATATATCAAAAATAAAAGTTTTACCTTTAGATGTCGAATGGGCGGGCAAAAATCGCGATCGCCTGGTCGAGCGATGGATAAATGAGGTCCTTCAGTAAAAATAAACGACGTCAAAAGCCCGATACCGCGCTAGTGGCCTTGTGGCTTGGGATATGGATATTTTTAAGCGTGTTTGTCCTATACCCCTTAGCGCGGTTAATTTACGTGGTATTTTTTTCCGACGGCGGAGTGAGCTTAGCCGTTTTAAACAAGGTGTTCAGCAGTTGGTACAACAGAAAGGCCTTCATAAACAGCCTGATTTTGGCTTCGGCAGTAGGAATTAGCGGAACCGCATTCGGTTTTTTATTCGCCTTCTCGGTCACGAGAATCAACTTGCCCAAAATCGTTAAGTGGTTTATAAGCGCCATCATCGTGCTTCCCTTCGTGTCTCCGCCTTTTACAAGCAGCATAGCTTTAACGATGGTACTGGGGCCAAACGGATTGCTGCTTAAACTACTTCACATACCGGATTTCAACATTTACGGATTCCTTGGGACCTGGATAGCAGAAACCTTGACCTATTTCCCCGTTGCGTTTCTAACGCTTACGGCGGTGCTTCAAGCGATAGACCCGAACCTAGAAGACGCGGCAATGAGCATGGGAAGCACCGCGTGGCATACTTTCTGTACGGTGACGTTGCCCTTGAGCATCCCGGGGCTTGCTAACGCGTTTTTGCTGCTTTTCGGGAGTTCCCTGGCGGATTTCGCCACTCCACTGGTCATGGCAGGTCACACCTTTCCCGTCTTGCCAACGCAAGCTTACATGCAGATAACGGGTATGTACGACATTCAAGGAGGGGCAGCCATTTCCTTTGTGTTGCTCGTTCCCGCCCTTATTGTGTACTTGCTGCAGCACTACTGGGTAGAAGGCCGTTATTACGTTACCGTATCAGGAAAAGCCGGCGCTCGCTCCAAGCCCAAGGGTGCCGGTACTATTGCCGAAGCTGTGATGTTGGCCGTCATTTCCTTCATTTCTTTGTTCATCATTTTCCTTTATTCCATAATATTTTTGGGATCCTTGGTCAAGGTCTGGGGAGTGGACAACAGCTTTACCCTGGAAAATTACATGTACGTCTTCACTGTAGGATGGAAGGCCGTAAAGGACACCGTTATGATAGCCCTTGTGTCAACCGGAATCGGCAGCGTGCTGGGCGTTGCAATAGGTTATCTCGTAAACAGAAAGGAATTGCCCGGGAGGAAGGCCTTGGAGTTTATGTCTTTACTTAATTACGTACTGCCCGGAACGGTCATAGGCATCGCGTACGCCATAGCATTTAGCTCAGGCCCGATAGTATTGACTGGGACCATGACGATCATCGTAGCGCTTTGCGTATCGAGATATGACGCAACGGGAATCAGGGCTACGACAGCTACGTTAAAGCAAATAGATCCTTCATTAGAAGAGGCGTCGCTTAACTTGGGCGCTTCAAAACTGACTACATTCAGAAAGGTAACGGTGCCTTTGATTGCACCGGCGATAGCCACCGGGACGCGTTATTTATTCGTGGTCTCCATGACCGCGATAAGTGCTACGATATTTCTGGTCTCGGTGCGATGGAGCTTGCTGACCGTGCGGATACTTGAGTGCATCACGGAGCTGTTATTCGCACAGGCGGCGGCCTTTTCTGTGGTCCTGGTACTCATAGTCGCGCTAGCTATGTGGGCCATAAGGTTGCTTTTTAGCATGCTCTACCCTAATTATTTCAGGGAGCAAAGGGGGATATAAATTGACCGTGCCCATTTATCTAAAACATTTGACCAAAGTCTTTTACAGCAACGGAACTGCTCTTAAGGCGGTAGACGACGTCAACCTTCAAATCGAAGCAGGAGAATTGGTGACATTGCTTGGACCCTCGGGATGCGGAAAGACCACTATCCTGCGCATGATAGCCGGGTTTGAAACGCCGACGGAAGGACAAGTCTTCATTGGCAAACGTGACGTGACGGATATAGTAGCAAACAAACGTAACATAGGATATGTATTTCAAAACTACGCCTTATTTCCTCACATGACAGTATTTGACAACATCGCCTACGGGCTTAAGGTGAGAAAGTTACCAGCCTATGAAATCAAAAGACGCGTCACTGAAGCCCTTCAAATGGTGAGCTTAGAGGGTGTAGAAAACCGCTTCCCAAATCAACTGTCGGGCGGAGAACAACAAAGAGTTGCATTGGCACGGGTTTTGGTGATCAAACCTCAAGTGCTGCTCATGGACGAACCGTTGTCCAACCTCGATGCAAAACTTAGGATATACATGCGCGCCGAGATTCGTCAATTGCAAAAGAAGCTTGGCATCACTTGCATTTATGTGACCCACGATCAAAAAGAAGCCTTGGCGATGGCGGACAGGATCGCCGTCTTAAACGAGGGCAAAGTTGAACAAGTAGCAACGCCTTTCGAGCTTTACGCCAACCCGGCTTCCCTTTTTGTCGCCGACTTTATCGGCCAAGCCAATATCCTTAAAGGGAAAGCTTCTTCTATCAAAGGCGAACTCATGGATGTGCTTTTTCACGGAGTTACCTTTACCGTTCAAATTGACGCTCAAAGGCGTTTTAAATTTAACGTTGGAGACGAAGTCGCGTTGGTCGTCAGGCCTGAATCGATCAAGCTTGGCAATGTAGACAACAGGTCGCTAAAAGGCAAGGTAGTTAGCGCGGTATTCCTCGGAGACGAAATCGAATATGCCGTAGAAATAACGTCAGGCGATCTGATCCGCGTAACCGAACCTTACCGCAAAGATGCCCACCTTTACAGTGAAGGAGAAACCGTCGGACTCTACCTAGACCCTTTAGACATTAAGGCCTTGCCAGTGTAAAAAAGAAGGATGCATTGAAACCACAGGTGTAACTACAATTACATCGGATTTTACACCAGTTGCCCCATGCGAATGTTCATCCCGTCAAAGGCGTTAGCTCTCTTTATGGAGTGCCATCTTTTTTTATATATGATGCTACCTACATAGCACAAAACATTCACGGTATGTCTTTTAGGGCCTTTAAGCGCTCACAGATGGGAGGATGAGTTAAGTACCACATCTCATATAGAGGATGCGAAGGAAGCCATCCAAGGTTGCTGGTAGAAATCTTTGAAAGCGCTTGGGCCATCTGATGGCCGCCTAAACGACTGGCAGCAAAAAAATCTGCTTCCAGTTCCTGCCTCCTTGAAACGCTCAATATCAGGGGTTGAAAAAATAGGGTTACAAGCATATTCAAAAACAAAAAAGCATAGACCGCGAAAGTTTGCGGACTTTGTGCATGAAAGCTTTGGCCAAAACCGGCGTTGAACATGATGTAGGCAAGAAGGATCAAAATAATCTGCGCTGTCCAAAGAAGCCCCATGCGCTTTATGGCGTGCCGAGATATCCAATGGCCAAGCTCATGCCCAAAAACGGCACATACTTCGTCCGGGGTTAAGCTTGAAAGCAACGTGTCGAAGAGGACTATCTTCTTCGCCTTCCCTAGGCCGGACACGAAAGCATTGCTGTGTAACGTCCTTTTGGAAGCATCCGCTACATATATGCCACTATTTTTTAAGCCCATCTCTGCCAGGAAGCTTTCCAGCTTCTCCGCTACTTCTCCTTGAGCAAGGGGCGTTAGTTTAAAAAACATCGGAATTATTACAAAGGGGAGGATGAACATAGCCACTATCTCAAACAAAATTAAAGCTATGGCCAAATAAAGAGGCCATAAAGGACTTTTAAAAAGCAGGGCGAAACAGCCAAGCCCGCCAAAAGACACAAGGGACATCAAGATGAGTTTTATAGCTTGATCTCTGAAGAATGTTTTTTTGGTCACACGGCTGAAGCCAAAGGTACGTTCAACGTCAAAAACCTTTATCCAGCTCCAGGGTAAAGAACATATCCAAAAAAGCAGGGCCATTGAAGCACCTAACAGCCCGGATGCGAGCAAGGGGGCCCTAATTTTTAACATCAGATACTCATCGATCAGGGTAGGTACACCCCACATTACAATAAGGGCATATAAGGCATAATTTGTCAGAGTTTCGCCCAAAGAAACTTTGAGTCGCTCCTTAGCATAGGCAACACTTCTATCCCACTTGAAAGAAGGCAAGTAAGTTGTCTCCTTATAATCTAAAGGAAGGCCTGTTTTCCCTTTCAGGTAACGCCATTCGAGCAAATGCAACAAAGCCTCCCACAGTGCTGCACTTCCCCAAAGGAGCCAAAATAAGACTCTCCACATATTCACGCTAATCTTCGCTCCACGTCATGGGATGAGGGATCTTAGCGTACTTGCTGCGCCGCAGATGTCCTTTTGCGATACTACGGCCGATATTACGGCAACGCCCACTGCTCCGGCTTGCAAAGCCCTTTTAACGTTATGCGCTCCGATCCCGCCAATTGCCACGCAGGGAAGCGAAGTGCTTTTGCAAACTTCTTCTAGCCCTTCGATGCCTATTGTCTTTGCATCGGACTTGCTCGACGTGCCAAAAACGTCCCCCACACCAAGGTAGGCAGCTCCCCCTCTTTCAGCTGCTGCTGCTTGAGCGGGAGTCCTGACGGAAATTCCGATTATAAAACCGGGGGGCGTTATCTTCTTCGCGGCCTGTAGGGGTAAATCTTCTTGCCCCAAATGCACTCCGTCCGCATCGGCAGCAAGAGCTACATCCAGTCTGTCGTTGACTATAAACAGTGCGCCCCTTTCGCTGCAGACTTCTTTAACGATCAGGGCTGCTCTATAAAAATCGCGTCCTTTCATCACCTTGTCGCGAAGTTGAATGGCCGTAGCCCCACCGGCTATGGCCAAACGAGCTTGCTCACGCAAGGGAACGCCTTTCCCCAGTATTCTGTCCAAGATAACGTAAAGTTTCAACTTATCCTTCAAATCCAACAACTTCACCCTCTTGTTAGTTTAGAAGTCAATCTTTTCCCATTGGGAGATCTTAAAAGACCTCGGGTTTCTCGTATAAGCATAAAGAGCGTCAAAAAGGTGTGGGCGAAAGGTGCCGGGGCCTTCGGATTCCCTTACCGCCCTTTCAGCAGCAGCGCCCATGAGCGCGAGGGCAGTCATAGATGCTATAAGCGGTTCTGCAACGGTCATGCAGGCTGCTATCATAGTGCCAACATAACATCCAGAGCCGGAGACAAGGGAAAGCCACTCATGGCCGCTTTTTAACGAGTAAACCGCCTTTCCGTCGGATACGTAATCCGTCGGACCTGTTGCAACGGCTATGCAGTCGTGTTTCCTGGCCGTGAATTTTGTGGCTAGGGCTGCACGGGGAGAACCTACCGAATCAACACCACGTACCTGAGCTTCTTCCCCACCGAGAAGCGAGATCTCGGCCCCATTACCCTTAACGACGCTAAAGGCCTTTGTATCGAGCAATCTTTCCACCAGGCCCATCCTCATTTTAGTGGCCCCGTAACCCACAGGATCTAAAAGAGCAGGCTTGCCAAGCTCGCGGGCTTCTCTAGCGGCGGCAAACATCGCTTCAATCCCTTCTTTAGATGGAGTTCCTATATTAATCACTAAAGAGTCGGCAGCTATGACCAGCTCAACCGCTTCTCCCGGATACAAAGACATGACCGGCGAGGCTCCGATTGCCAAAGCCAAATTGGCTTGCTCCCCGATGGCCACCATATTGGTCATGTGATATACCAACGGCCGCCGCGATACCATCTCCTCTATGACCTTAGCAAAGTCAAATTCATCGTTATGATCTGACATTTTTCATCCTCCCGCCGAATAGCGCAATTAAAACGAAAGCCTAATTATCTGGTTCCAACCAATCTATCTTAAATATGTGGCCCACGCATCCATATCCCTTTCCGCCTTTAAATCTATGTTCAATGGCGAGCCTGGTATAATCGCGTGCCCTTTTTATAGCTTCAAGGACGTCAGTTCCGGCTGCAAGTTCCGCAGCAATAGCGGCCGATAGGGTACACCCCGTGCCGTGGTGATCTTGAGTATCTATTCGCTTTTGCTCAAAAATATGAAAATTTCCCTCGTAATAGAATAAATCGACCACTTTTGCCCCCTCAAGATGACCTCCTTTTATCAGCACGCCTTTCGGACCTAAATCGGCAATCACTTCAGCTGCCTCCTGCATTTCAGCCACAGAGGTAATTGTCATGCCGCTCAACTTTTCTGCCTCGGGTATGTTTGGGGTCACAATGAAAGCAAGAGGCAAAAGCTCTCCTTTTAAGGCATCGACAGCAGCGCCAAACATCAAGGGATCGCCGCTTTGAGCTACCATAACGGGATCAACGACTAATTTGGCCACCCTGTGAACCTTCATGTTTTCAGCTACTTCAGAAATTGTCTCTTTTCTCGAGAGCATTCCAGTCTTTACCGCACCGACGGAGAAATCCGTCAATACAGCATGAATCTGTGCCCTGATAATGTCGGTGGGAATGTCAAAAACCCCGTGTACTCCCAAGCTATTCTGAGCAGTAACAGCTGTCAACGCTGCGGTGCCAAAAACACGCAAGTGCAGAAAAGTAGCAAGATCTGCCTCTATCCCTGCTCCTCCGCCGGAATCGCTTCCAGCAATCGTCATCGCTATGCCTCTATAAGTATGAGTCAACTTCATCCCTCCAAGCCTTTTTGTTATACGTTAAATCGTATTTCGATAATATCTCCATCTTTGACAACGTAATCTTTGCCTTCTAAGCGCAGTAAGCCCTTCTCCCTCACTGCAGCCATTGAAAATCTATGCTCCTTAAAATCGTCAAAATGCACTACCTGGGCTCGTATGAAACCTCTTGCCATATCGGTATGAACAGTACCTGCCGCATCCAATGCAGTGGAGCCCTGAGGGATCGTCCAGGCGCGAACCTCATCATCCCCAATGGTGAAAAAGGAAATCAGCCCGAGCATCTTATAGGCTTCCCGTATGAGCCTTTCCCTGCCAACTTCCTTTATTCCTAACTCCTCCATGAATTCCTTTTGGTCCTCTAAAGAAAGATCCGCCATCTCCATTTCCATTCTACCGTACATTTTGATAAGAGAAAGGCCACGATCCGAAACGAGTTTCACCATCTCCTTGTAGCCTGGGATTCTTTCATCGGTCATCTGTGTTTCATCTAGGTTTAGGACGATCAATTCTGGTTTAAGCGTCAAAAAAGAGAAACCTTTGGCTTTTTTAAGTTCCTCAGCGGTGAGTTCAAGCTCTCGCAAAGGCCGCTCCGAAAAAAGATGGGAGTGGCATTTCTCAAGCAATTTCTTTTCTTCGTTTTCCTCTTTTTGTAAAACCTTCTTTTTTGCAAGTCTATCCAATCGATTTTCAATGACCAACAGATCTCTAAATATCAACTCGGTCTCTACTATATCGAAATCCCTGACAGGGTTTATATCTCCTTCCGGATGAGGAACTTCAGGGTTATCAAAACACCTTATAACGTGAATTAACGCATCTGATTCGGCAACGAAAGATAAAAAGGCATTGCCCAAGCCGGCGCCTTTGCTCGCATCTTTTGAAAGTCCCGCAAGGTCAACGAATTCTATCTGGGCGGGAACCACCTTTTTGGGCTTATAAACTTGAGCAAGCTCTTCCAGTCTGGAGTCAGGCACATCTACTACAGCACGGTTCGGTTCCATGCGTCCACCTGCATAGGATTTCACCTCAGCACCAGCGGAAGTCACTACATTAAAAATCGTCGTCTTTCCGGATAAAGGTAGTCCAATAATTCCGCAATTTAACACGATCATCACCCCTTTCTTGAGTGCACATTACATTTTAATTCCTAAAATCTGTTCCAAATGACCTAAAGATTATATAAGCACAAATTTTGCTATGAGCCCAATCCAATACAGCTTTCAGCCTGTCGCTTAAAATAGCCCTGGCTCCGCTATAGGAAAGCCATCTATATTCATGATGCTCCGGGCGTCCAAGCTCTGATGAAATAGGTAAAAAGACATCTTTAGACTTAGACTCGGCAATGTAAAATCTGGCAACCTTGCCCTTACCGTATGGGGGCGTCTCGATGTAATCATCGAAAAACTGTAGGTCTTTTAATCCCGTTTCCTCAGCAATCTCACGTTTAGCTGCATCTAAGGGATCTTCCGATGGCTCAATCTCACCCTTTGGAAAATCCCAATTATTGTAAGCTCTGAGCAACAAGTATAAAGGCCTACCCTCTTCAAGCAAAAAAACTACCGCACCAGAACTTTTGCTTTTTACTCTCATCTTTTTAATCCACTCCTATTTAACTTTGCCGCGCCATACCTTCTAAATTTATGCTACCATTATGTCCTAGCTAGTTAATATTAGCACGATCTTTTAATCGTAAATATAACCTACCGCATTTTCCTCCTTTATTTTAATATAATCACGTCAAAGCGGTGGTTCCGATGAGAGGTTCCCTTCTCTTTGATAGGTTTAAAGCAAAAATTGATCAAAGGAGTTGACATTAATGAAGAAACGAAGCTTTTTAACATGTTTACTCGTAATGGTCTTTACGGCACTGATGGGCATATATACTCTTAGTGCCCAGGGGAATGCTTTAACCCCGCTTGCTCCGTCTAAGATTGATGTCTTTCCTGAAGGCGCCTTTCTTTACTTTGAAGTACCCCCTGGAGAGACAAATGTTATCCTTCCTCCATCAATAGATCCTAACAGCATATCCGTACATCCCGATAACGGCGTCAATATAATTAAGCTAGAGCGGGATATGATCTTTCTCGATCAATGGTTTCCCCCGGAGCTAGAGGCTTTAAGGGATCAAATTAGCTTAAAGTTGACGCAGATTTCAGAAACCGAGTCCCAACTATATGCTTTAAGGCAATCCGCGAAAATACTTGAAAACACTGTCCTCCCACTTGATACTTCTAAGGGAATGAAAATCATTGAGGAATTGCAAAAAGAAAGATATGACATCGAACAAAAAGTTTGCAATTTAGAGATAAAACTAGAAGAACAAAAAGCGGGTTTAAAAATTTTGCAGAATCGCTGGAATGAACTTCGCCCAAAAAATGACTTTGCCGCGAACATAAAGCTGTCTTCGTCCGGAAAAGGAAAAATAACCATCAGGGCCTTTAGCAGCGAGGCTGGCTGGCAACCCCTTTATTACGCAAATTACGACTCTCAAAAGGGAGCATTGACGCTTGACCTCAAGGCTGAAATTATGCAAAAAACCGGAATTCCTTGGAAAGGAGAGATAAAACTTTATACCAACCCCGCACAAAATGAGGTTGAACTTCCGGAGCTTCCGCCCTTAATCGTTGAGTTTCGAGAACCTATCAGTATAAAAAGTCTTTCCACCAAAGCAGAAGACTTTGCTCAAGAAGCTATCGCAAGGAAGGAATCCCTTCCTGGTCTCGTATACACTATAAAGGATCAAGTTTCAGGAACTGGGACTCCTACGATATTGCCGCTTGAAAGATACAACGGAAAAGTAGATGCAGAAATAATCTGCTTGCCACAAATTGATTCGCAGGCCTGGATCATTGCTCAAACGAGCCCCCTAGATAAGTCCCTTTTAGAAGGGAAAGTTTATCTTTCGATAGACCATACACCCACAGGAATTACAACTATTCAAACCACGAGCATGGGTGAAAGTCTTCGTTTGTCTATGGGTAGAGTGCCATTGGTAATGGCAAAAAAGGAGGCTTTGATACCAAAATCCGGAGAGAAGTGGACCAAGGGAACCCTCGTAGACGGATATGATATTCACGTAGTAAACGGACTTTCAAGCGAAATAACGGTTAGTGTAATAGACAGAATTCCCGTTAGCACTCATCAAGACATAAAGGTAGACGTAATAAACATTGACCCCAAACCAACAGAAATGACGCAAAAGGGACTTTATACATGGAACTTAAAGCTAAAGCAGGGAGAAGAAAAAACGATAACCGTGAAATACGAGATAACCTATCCGGAGAACAGGGAAATCATCATACATCCAACCTTTTAAGTCGCCATAGTTCTTGGCATCCGTCTTGTTTTCCTTGACAAGTTATTGTTGAGGGTATAAATTTGGTTAGGCTAACTTCTTCTAACTAACTTTTGTATCCTAAAAGGGACGATAAATGCGCATCACATTATGAAAGGAAGTATTCATGTACATGACAGAACGAGCTGAAGAACGAGAAAAAAACATACCCCTTGTTCTATTGGCCAGCGGTCGAGTTGCAGAGATTGTTTCTCTACCGCTGGGTCAATGTGGAAGGAGGCTTGAGGCGTTGGGGCTCAGGCCGGGCAAAAAAATAAAAAAACTTCACGGCATGCCTTTTTGTGGTCCTGTTGCGTTAGATATAGACGGAAGACAAGTTGCTATTGGATATGGGGCAGCATCAAGCATCATCGTAAAGCCAGTGGAAAATGATCTTTCGGAGTGAATGAAGTGTCTTGTCGCGGTATATTCAACAAATTATTGAAAAAAAACAAAGGAGCAAAAGAAGACCACTTTACGAACGAGAAAAGCAGCAATCGAGTTGACACCTTTGACCATGATGTTTTCCAAAAAATAACGTTTCCTTCATGTGTCATGGGGACACAATGTAGCGAATGTCCTTTGGCTTTGCAATGCAAGAGAAAGGACGGTAAAAATCCACCAGTCTCGGCAAAGGTAGGTCGCGAACTCAAGAAAGTGCTGTTGATGGGCAATCCAAACGTGGGTAAAAGCGCCATATTTTCCCGCTTAACAGGGCTACACGCCATCTCTTCCAATTATCCCGGCACTACTGTCAGTTTCTTGGAGGGCTCAGTTGTAGTAGAGGGAGAAACATATAAACTCATTGATGTCCCCGGAGCTTACACATTAGACCCCACAAACGAGGCAGAAGAAGTAGCCCTTCGCATCTTAAACGAAGGGGCAGACATAGTTGTCATTGTTTTAGACGCAACGGCATTGGAAAGAAACCTCTATTTGGCTCTTCAGATTTTAGAAAAAGGTTACCCTTCCATATTGGTTTTAAATATGATAGATGAAGCCAGGCACAAGGGCATACATATCGATTCAAAGGTGCTGGAAGAAGAGCTTGGCGTGCCAGTGGTACCCACCGTTGCAGTTACGGGAGAAGGAATTTCAGCACTAAAAGCAGCACTTCACGAAGCACGTCCATCTTTAATACTGCCAATGAGCAAGGACGAGCGTTGGCGCTTAATTGGTGATATAGTAATGCGCGCCCAAATCGTAACGCACAGACATCATACCCTTCGTGACCGGCTAGAAGACTTAAGCGTCCACCCCCTCTCAGGAATGCTTTTAAGTATCTTGGTTATGACCTTAAGCTTTTATGCGGTTAGAGCTATTGGTGAAGGTTTAATAAGCTACCTATTCGAACCTTTTTTTAATTCAGTATGGGGACCGTGTTTGAGTGCCATATCAAGCGCACTTGGTGGATCAGGTTTTCTCCACGATATTTTGATCGGGCATCTAATAGACGGAAGTCTGGATTGGGAACAAAGTTTTGGAATTCTATCTACAGGACTTTATGTTGAATTCGCCATGGTCTTTCCTTACATCGTCTCCTTTTACTTAGTTCTTTCGCTGTTGGAAGATATAGGATATCTACCCCGATTAGCCGTCCTGTTCGACGCATTGCTCCACAGAATAGGCCTTCATGGTTTTGCCATAGTTCCTACTCTTCTGGGATTGGGATGTAATGTCCCCGGAATTTTAGCAACGAGAGTTCTGGAATCAGAGCGTGAACGATTCATCGCAGCAACATTAATTTCTGTCGCGATTCCTTGCGCCGGACTTCAAGCCATGATATTTGGCGCAATAGGTTCATTTGGCATGGGATATGTTGTTATGGTATATGTCTCCCTTTCCTTGGCGTGGTTGATATTGGGATTTATACTCAATAAAACCTTATCCGGACATAGCCCGGAGCTCATTGTGGAAATCCCGCCTTACAGGTTGCCATCCCTTCGTGATCTGGGTTTTAAACTTTGGTTTCGCATATCAGGGTTTTTGCTTGAGGCGACACCATTGGTGTTAATAGGAATTTTCATCGCCAATTTACTATACTCCAGCCCAGCTTTGCCCTTTATATCAAACATCTTAAGCCCCTTTGCCCACCTGCTCGGTCTTCCGCCAGAAGCGATGGGTGCCATACTTCTCGGGCTTTTGAGGAAGGATGTAGCAGTAGGATTACTACTGCCTTTGCACCTAACTCCACAACAACTAATCGTCGCTACCGTAGTATTGGCCATGACATTTCCGTGTATTGCCACCTTCGTAGTACTTTTCAAAGAGTTAGGCGCAAAAAGATTAATTCAAAGCGTGCTTATCATGGTGTCCATAGCCATGATCACTGGCGTTGCTTTGAACCTTCTTTTCTCGCTTATGACTATTTAGGATTCAGGCTGCGTGATTGGGTGGAAAGAGAAGCTGAAACTTACTCTAAATCGCTAAATTTCACCTTAAAACACCTTAAAGCCGCTATAACGGCACTGCCAAACGTCCACCTTGCCATTCTTCAATGTGCCAAGGCACGTCAAATACATAACTTAAAATGTTGGCATCAATCTCTTTAGAACTGCAAAAGCAGTGAATAACGCCTTCCTTCATTAGCGCAATTTTGTCAGCAAAACGAAGCGCTAAGTTTATATCGTGCATCACGCAAAGCGCCGCCTTTTTACCTTTAATGTATCTTTGCAGTACCTTCATTATCGCAACGGAATGCTTCGGATCAAGCGCACTAGTCGGTTCATCCAAAAGCAAAAAAGACGTGTCTTGTGCAAGACACTGAGCGAGGAACACCCTTTGCACTTCTCCCCCCGATAACGTGGTGATTAAACGTTCATCGAAGCCTTCCATTCCAACTTCACTAAGACAACGTTGGGCTATTTCTACATCTTTTACGCCATAGTTGCCAAGAAAGGGAAGCCATGGATATCGTCCCAGCAAAACTATGTCCATAACCCTAAAGGGCGTTGTTACTTGCAGTTTTTGAGGCATATATGCAATTGACCTTGCCAGCATTTTGCGGGCCAAGCTTTCTATTGGTTGTCCTAAAACCTTTACTTCACCTTTCTTGTCAGCCAACCTAGCAAAGGCCTTAAGCATGGTGCTCTTGCCACTGCCATTGGGGCCAATTACTGCCACTAATTCTCCGCTTTGTACTTCGATCGAGACATTATGAACAATTTCCTTCTCGCCATAATAAACGGAGACATCGGTTGCATCAAGTATTATCGGTCTTGCAGGTCCAGACTTGCTCAATGCCAAAACACCGTCCAATTCATGAAGACTTAAAAAGAAGCACGCAAAAAATTGGTCCGCCGATGAGGATGGTCAATACTCCCACTGGCAAAGATCCCAGAGCCCTAGCAGCGATATCTGCCCATAGCAAAATGAGACCTCCGCCAATCCAAGAGGCAAAAAGAAGTCGCTTGTGGGAATGTCCTACTATCATTCTAAATAGATGTGGCACTATTAGGCCGACAAACCCTATGACTCCACAATAAGAAACAGCTAATGAAGTGATGAAGGAAGCCACACAGAGTAGGATCCATCTCACGCGCACGATATCGACCCCTAAAGTTTCGGCCTTTCCCTCCCCAAGCGATACCAAATCCAGCTCCCTATGCAACAATAAAAACAATAGTGCCACACATGACCCGAGAAGACAACCGGGCAGCCATTTCCAACTTGCCGAATTAAAACTCCCCATTACCCAAAAAAAGAAAGCCCCAAGTTTCTCAGGGAACAAAGTTTGAAGCAACATCATTAGAGCTTGAAGAATGCTGCTTACAACTACTCCCGATAAGATGAGCCTCGTGGGATCCACAGAGCGAGACCTATGGCTTAAAGCCCATACACCAAAAAGGGTTAGGATGCCCCCCAAGAACGCAAATAACCTGATAAGGCTAAAATTAAAGGCAATGGCTAAAGTTGCTCCCAATGCTGCCCCTGAAGCGACACCCAGAGTATAGCTTTCTGCTAACGGGTTTAGAAGAAGCCCCTGATAGACTGCGCCAGATGCCCCCAAGATAGAGCCAACTAGAAAAGCTATAAGTGTCCTTGGAAGTCTTACAAAAAGAAGAATTGCGCTGTAAACTTCACTGGAGGTTTCATAGTCTGTAGAAAAAAGAATAGTTGCTTTTGAAAAAACTGCACTTACCACTTCCTTTATTGGTATGCGAACTTCTCCCACTGAAAGAGAAATGCAAATGCTCACTAACGTCACAAGCAAACTTGCCATTACAAAGAAAAGATAACTTTTCTTGCTCACCAAATTCTCCTTTCTTCGCTAAGAGTGCACCTTATCTTACTCGATCGTGACACGGACCAAATTTTTAAACGGAACCTCTCGATGCCGTAACACGTTGATTAAAAGTCTTGCAGCCAAAATCCCCATCTCGAAAGATGGAAAATAAAGGGAATATCCGCCTAGGGCTTTTGCGTAATTTCTTTCGTTAAATAGCAATAATAAATCACCCTTTGAAAATTCTTCGCCTTGACCTTCATTGCTTAAACTAGTTTCGCACTCATCGTAGATTAGCCGCGATATTCCACCTGGCAAAGACCCATCGCAGATCCAAAGGACATTATCGCAATTGCCTCTATACTCTTTTAGTTCACGCCTTAAAATTAAATTAACCTTGGTTTCTCCCACGAAGGCTATCTGCCTTCCAGCAGCTAACTTCTTTATCCCCTCTGCAGTATCGGACCAAAAGGGTGACACACAGACATAATTATCCACCGTCTCACCGATAATTACCATTGGCACACTTACATCCGATGGAGGGTTTCCGATCCAAATCATGCCTTCCGCCTTATGAACCATCGAACGGGACTTTACGAAATTGGCATCAAAATCATCTGCCACATATACTATTGGCTCTTTGCCTACAGTAGCCAATATACGGCCGACGCCTTTAAGGAATTTATTCATCTGGGGAACTTCCTGTTCTTCGAAGACAATGGATACAAAACCAGACTTCTTTTCAGATAAGCCACGTGCTAGGGCATTTGGCTTGTAGTCTAAGCGTCTTATGACTTCCCATACTCTTTCCCTGGTCTTTAAAGATATTCTAGGGTCTCCTCGCAAAACGCGGCTAACGGTAGCCTTATCAACACCTGCCTCCTTTGCCACGTCTACCATTGTAACGGACATACATTTCACCTCTAGCCAATATTTCTTGCCTTTGTGCCTTTGATTGATGTCTCAATCGATTTAAACCGAGCGCCTCCTGAGTACTACTTTATCATCTCTGAGATAAAAGATCTCTCGCCAATATAATATACAACAAGGCAGGAACTAGATAGTCCCTGCCTTGTTTGGGGGGCGTTAGGCTAGCAAATTAATATTTTGCCCTATACCTATACTCTCAAACATCTTCTGCAGCATAACTTGCTGTAACTCAAGGCTCTTCTTTAGCATTGTCATCGCAATAACGCCCTCTACGTCTCTAAGAGCTTCGCCATGTACAATGCTGCTAACTTGACCGATCTCCATGGGCACCACCTCCAACCGTAGCCCCATTAACATTATCGGAGGCATTCATTCATTTATTGAGAAAGCTTAGGCAGGATAACGATCTTTTGACCGATTTTGGCCATTTTAACGACCTCTAAAAGATTGTCGTTCGCCATGCGGATACATCCGTGGCTTGCATTTTTTCCTATTTCATGTAGGTGATCTTCGTCGGTTCCGTGAATACCAATGCCCTTCCAACCTGTCTTAAGCCGTATGAAATAGGGACCATAACCGATTCGTTCTTTTGTTACACTATCTTCGTAAAATCCCCAATGACGAGCATCTTCGATAGATTCTATTTGAAATATGCCCTCGGGGGTGCGCATGTCTCCCACTCGCTGTTTTTGTCCCGGATTTCTTCCCGTAGCAACTACCCATCCGCCGTGTACTATCTTATCGATTTCCGAGAGTGCAAGTAAAAGATGCTCCTCCTTGAGACATACCCAAGTTATATCCGCTACTTCATGGGATTTTACATGAGTTGCTAGCTTAACATCTTGCAATTCTTCAGGAGATAATCCTAGCTCGATCGAAAAATATCTCTGCGCTGTTAGAATTAGCGTTTCTGCATCGAGCTTAAAATGTGTCTGAGCTTGAACATGTGAAGGACTGAGCACCACGAAAAGACAAATTAAAAAAATCAAGATTAATTTTTCACTATTTTTTCTAAAAGTTGAAATTTTTAGGTTAAGTCTTTCTTTCATGTCATTTCTTTTCATTTACGCAATAACCTCGCATTGACACGAACTATTGCAATACTTCAGATCGATTCAAAACAACTTCCACCGATGAACTCACGGATTATCGAGTTATTTGGAACCTCATCGGCAGGCATAAATGGCACATAGTGCAAAAAAGTTAAAAGCCTTTGAGCCTCTCCAAACATCGGCGAATCTTCGTGCACATTTCTAAGCAAAGGCTCAACATAACCCTTAAGTACGGCAAGTTCATAAACTGTAGCAGAGTTAAACATTGCATGAGCCCTTTCTTGATAAGGAAAGATATGTCGTTGAGCACCCCTTATTACTGAAGGCCATTGAAGCAAAGTAGCCTCAGGCGATTTTCCTCTGGTTCGATTGTCTCTTACTAAACGCCTAATTAAACGATTGTCAGTAGTACTTGTCCTATTATGGCGATCCAGATTTATGCCAGTCAGAGGAGATACATAGAGTCGCCACTTCTGCTCCTCAGGGACACTTTGAGTAACTAGTTCGTTTAAACCATGTATCCCCTCTACTATCAAAATATCCTCTTTTCCCAATCTCAATGCTGGGCCTCTTTCTCTTTTGCCGGTGAAAAAATTAAAGCGAGGCATCTCGACCTCTTCGCCTCTGAGAAGTCTAACGAGATCATCATTTATAAGATCCAGGTCTAGAGCTTCAAGTGCTTCAAAGTCATAATTTCCCTTCTCATCCCTGGGAGTTTTATCTCTTTCGACGAAATAATCATCCAGCGAAACTATGAAGGAGCGCTTACCAAAGACCTGAAGCTGAATGCGCAATCTCTGAGCTGTCGTTGTTTTACCCGATGCCGAAGGACCTGCTATGCAGATTAGCCTAATACTTTGTTTGCTTGCAACGATTTCAACCAAACGGGATAACCACTGGGAATGCAACGCTTCCGATATTTGTATAATATCGTTCGATTTCCCCTTGGAGACTAAGGCGTGTAGGCCTTCCATAGTGTTGATCCCAAGGATATCAAGCCACTTAGCATACACTGCAAAGACTTCTGCCAGGCGCTTTGATGGCATAAATGGAGGAAGTCCTTGCGGGTAGGCAACTGTAGGAAAACGCAAAACCATCCCTCGGTCGTAAGGGATGAGGTCGTATATCTTCATATATCCAGTTGATGGAGCCAGTGGAGCGTAATAGTATCCATAGGTTCCGTCGCATTTGTAAACTTCTATCGGATCGACCGCTGTCCATCGCAGCAAGTTCGCTTTATCTAAATTTCCCTGACGCGTGAAAATTCTCCTAGCCTTGTCACCTGATAGCACTTCTCGCTTAATAGGTATATTAGCGCTGACCAATCGATCTAGCTCAGTTTTAATAGTTTGAACTTTTTCCTCTGAAACTTCTCCTGATTCAAGCTCACAGTAATACCCATCACTTATAGAATGCCTGATAAATACATCCTCAGACAGCGCATATTTAGAAGCAAGCACCAGCAAGAAGCTCAAGCTCCTTCTGTAAACTTCCATTCCCTCAAAACTGGATGTGTCTACAAACTCTACGAAACAATCATCGTCTACAATCCAGTCCAAGGGTCGCAAGTAGTTGTTCACCCTCCATGCTACGATGTTGGATTCCCCTTTTTTACCACAGACTGCAAGGACATCTTGCCCTCTCAAAGGCTCTTCGGCCGATAATTTGCAATTATCCTTAACGTCAACTATAAACCCCATGTTCGCTACCTCTTGCCCCCATATATTTATGTAGACTCATAACCATTTTGCTGCGCTTGCCTTAAAAATGACGTATATATCCATGCCCGGATGGAGATTTAGGTCCATAACGGCATCTTTAGTAAGAAAGGCAACCAAAGTTATATCGCCAACGGATACGTGCACCCGAACCTGATCGCCATTATGGTAAGTCATCTGCGTAACAAATCCGCGCAACACATTACGAGCAGAACTTTTTTCCCCATGGCTCGCAAGCAGTATTTCTGAAGGGCTAATTGAGATGACTTTTGACTCGGAAGGCTCTCCCGATACAAAGATTTTTTGCCCATCCCTCAAGGTTTTACAATATAACCCGGTTTCCAACTTTTTCCACGGGCCAGGGATGATGTTTTCGGGGCCCTGTTGTATGATTCTACCTCCCCACAAAGTTAGGACTTCGTCAGCTACACTATAAAGCCAAAGCAAATTGTGACTCACTACTATTATGGTGGTCTTCCATTCCTCTTTTGCTCTGACTACAGCATCGTTTATCAAGGACTCGGAAACTGCATCGACATTAGCAGTGGGTTCGTCGAGTAAAAGAACTTTGGGTCTAAGAACCAGCCTGGAAGCCAATGCCACGCGCTGTGCTTCCCCCCCTGACAATTCATACCATTTTCGATTGGCAAACTCCTTCGGCGACAATCCGACCATTTCAAGTGCTTCATTGACCCTGTGCTTCATCGAAAGGGGGTCCATGCCCCTCAGTTTCAAACCATAAGCCACGTTATCCTTTACTTTACGCGTTAATAACCTTGAATCCTGCAACAGCATCGTAACCTCACGACGAAGGAAGGGCATCATTTTTGGAGCCACCAAGGAGCCATTGTAAAAGACCTCCCCCATAGTAGGCTCGTCAAGAAATGCCAAAATTCTAAGCAACGTGGTCTTTCCACTACCATTCGGTCCAACAAGAGCGTATATTTGACCACCTTCGATTGCCAAGTGATTAATGGAGAGGGCACATCTTCCATTATAATATCGTTTTATATTTTTTAATTCATAAAGCATATTGCTCACCTTGACTGTCTCCTTCTTTTTGCAAAGGATAAAGTACCATTAACTATAAAAGCGATTAATAATAATATAAAGCCTAAAGCCATGCCCATTGCAAACTGTCCCTTATTTGTTTCAAAGGCCATGGCAGTTGTAATGGTCCTAGTTCTCCACTTAATGTTGCCACCGAGCATTGTAGCCACGCCAACTTCGGATATAATGCGGCCATATGCAGTAACAGCGGCCATTAGCATTCCATATCGTCCTTCCCACAAAATATCAAGCGCTAGTTTTCTGCCAGCAGCTCCAAGCGTGAGTAAGGTATCCTTAACCGACAGATCGAGCTCTTCGATTGCCTGCGCTGACAAGGCTATGACAATAGGAAGGGCTAAAACAACCTCACCAATTGCAACCCCTGGGAGGGTGAAAAGAAGGTTTAAGTTGCCCAAAGGCCCGCGACTGGATATGAAAGCGTAAACCCACAATCCAACTACAACTGTGGGAAGCGCAAGCAGAGCATCCACGACAGATCTAACAAAGTTTTTACCTGGGAAATTTGTGTAGCCAAGCAAAAAACCCGTAGGGAGACCTATTACCAGAGTAAAGAAAATCGACATTGAGGAAACCTTTAAAGTTGCAAATACGGCCGTATAAACTTCCTCGTCACCGCTTAAGAGCAAAACAAAGGCTTCTTGAATTCCCGCAAGGATATAGTCCACGGAATCCGCCTCCCTTAAAAATTAAAAAAAATGATCACCGTGAGTTAAATATGATAACATATAAACCAGCAAGCCGTCGCAGGGGGATGCGACGGCTTGAATGGGGGATTGGAGCATTTCTATAAGCTCAAAACACGTAGGATGTCACTATTTAGACTGAGAGGCTACGTCGGCATTTGGGAAGAAAAGCTGCTTGCCCATCAGTCGAAAATCTTCTATTGCCTGCTGTGCCCTCGGGCTGGCCATCCATTCTATAAATTTCTTTGCCAAGTCGTACTTCGCCTTGGGACAACGCTCCGGATTTACGGCAATTACGCTGTATTGATTGAGCAAATAAGGATCGCCCTCAGAAAGTATTACGAGCGGTGGTTTTCCCTCATAATTTGCTTCATACTTTATATATGTGCCTCTGTCGGTAAGGGTGTATCCTTTCTTTTCAGCAGCGACGTTTATCGTGATCAACATGCCTTGACCTGTCTGAACATACCATTCTTCCTTATCGGGAACATCCAACCCAGCTTGTTGCCAAACGAACTTTTCTTTCATGTGAGTTCCAGATTCATCTGCCCTGCTGACAAAGATGGCTTTCTTTTCAGCGATCTTTTTAAATGCCTCCGTCGATGTCAAGCCTTTTATGCCAGCCGGATCATCCGCGGGACCGATTATAATGAAGTCGTTGTACATCACTTGAGTCCTATCGACACCATATCCCGCTTCAACAAACTTTTTCTCCGAATCGGGATCATGAACCAGCAGCACATCCACATCACAATTTTCTCCTAATTTCAAAGCTTTACCCGTACCAGTAGCTGTCCACTGGAGAGTTATACCTGTGTCTTCCTTAAAAAGCGGCGCTAGATAATCAAGTAATCCCGTATCGTCAGTACTCGTGGTGGTAGCCATCAAAAGGACTTTTTCATCCGCACAGGCAACTCCTTGGACAAAAGAAAGGCACAAAAGTATGACAGCCCCTAATGCTAGAACTTTTGTACTTAATCTCCTCATGTACATCCCTCCTTAACTAAAAGTACATTAGAGATGCTTTGCTATTAAAACGAAAAACCCCTTCCCGCCGGGAAGGGGTACAATTCGCTATCCTCCTTTCCGAGCGGGAGGCCTTTTCGTTTCCGAAGAGACCCTAACGGCCAATGCTCATAGGCTAAACGCCCGTAGATACATTGACTCGGAGGAACTTAACTTACGAATATAGATTTTAACTAATATTGCCACATGGGAAATGCCCCATTGTTAAATTCGATAATACCAAGCAAAGGGTTGAATGTCAATAAGGGCAAGGTATTTCGTGATAAATACACCTATTTAAAGGAAGCAAGCAAATGCGAGCAAATTTACAAGCCAATATAAGACTTACCTCTAAATATAATTGCCGAGACATTCAAGCCCACAACTGTCATGACTGTGCCAGAAACGATTTCTCTTGATAATAACTACCTCTTTTGAATTTCTCCTTCTAGTTTTCTTAAAAATTTTGACACACAGTTCAATCCTTTCTTCAACACTTCCGAGGTGCAAGCAAAACCCATCCTTACCCAACCTTCAAACTCAGGTCCAAAGGCGCTACCCGGCACCAAAAATGCCCCGGTTTCATCTAATAAACGCTTACAAAAGTCTCGAGAAGGCATGTTATACCTACTGAAATCAAGAAAAGCAGTCGTGCCTGCACTCGGAGGAACCCAACGGACATGTTTTTCTTCATCGATCCACGATGACAATGTGGCAAAGTTTTCTCGTACTATTTGTAAATTCCTGCCTAAAAGGCGATTTCTGCATTTCATAGCTACGAGGGCAAGGTGCTCATCTATGCAACCGCAACTTATTGTCATGTAGTTGCGATGAGAAAAGCACTCTCTTACGACTTCTGGCGGCCCTGCAATCCAGCCTAACCTCAAACCTGCAAGAGAAAACACCTTGGACATACTTCCCGTGCTTATTCCTCTCTCATAAAGATCCGCTATAGAAGGAGTCTTGAAACTTGCGTCGTGTTCTAAGCCTCTGTAAACCTCGTCGCACAGAACGTAAGCACCATGAGATTTTGCAATATCGATTATCTTTTTTAAAAAATCCTCATCCATCAAGGCACCTGTGGGGTTATTTGGGTTATTAAGACAGATCATTTTAAGATGTTTAGTCGATTCTGATATAGCCTTAAGCTCTTTTATGTCAGGCAAAAAATGTTTTTCAGGCCGCAAAGGCCACAGATTTACAGATACACCAAAAGCCTTCGGAACACTGTAAAGTTGCTGATAAGTAGGATACACGGAGATGACGCTGTCGCCAGGATCGATGAGAGAAAATTGTGCCAAGAAATTTGCACCAATTCCTCCTTGTGTTATCAATATATTATCTTCAGTCATGCTTTCGTAGAGTGAAGCGATGGCCCTTCGTAGTTCAACAGAGCCGGGAATTTCGCCATAAGTAAGTTTGATATTACAAATCTCCCGATAAGCACTTTCAGGATCTCCCGATAAGTTTAGGAGCTCTTCAACAGTAAGGGATTCCACACATGTTTCGGCTATGTTATACTCTGCCTTCATTTCGTAGGTGTTCATCCACTCTTCCACGCCAAAGGGTTCTATGCGCATTTTATTATCATCCCTTTCTCATTATGGTTTACAGACAGAACGATAAGGACATTTATAACACCTTCCGCCACTTTCCGCTAGGGGAAGCGGAGGTTCATCTTGAGAGAGTATCTCGATTGCCTCTTTGGCAATTTTTGTCAGATATCTTTTCGTTCTTTTGTTCCAGCGTATTTTGAACTTTTTTTCTCGATACCTCAAGATGCCATAGGGAACCTTATAGCCCTTTTCCTCCAACAAAAGGCAGTAACACAAAAGCTGCAACCTATGGCTTTCCATTGGTTCGCCATGGTTCGCACTCTTAAACTCCACCGGTATGACCCAAGGACCTTTCTTTATAACCGCGTCTGGTCTGCCTGTTAAAAAACTCCCTGTCCATACCTTTGAATCAATGCTCAAAGGAACCTCTCTCATCCACCAAAGGTACATTCCAAACACACATACTGTCAGAAAGACGAACATTATTTTGACATTTGGTATAACCAAAATATTACCCCTCCAAATATGAGCGAAAGGAGAGCAGCCCTCCAGGTTCGACTCCAAAGACCACGAATTTTTTCAAAAAATCCAAAAATTTTATGAGCTCGCCTGCCCCTCTTAAAAGATTTGCCATTGCCATTACCTTGAGGCACAATACCATGCGCCCGGTACCAGGCAGCTCTGGGACAATAAGCATATTGGGCAAGCAAAGAAGCGCTTATCTTGTCCTTCATATATATTTCAAAACCCCCTAAAATACAAATACTAACTCACTTTAATTATAAAGGAGGATTGAACGATGACACTTAAGGCTTTGCCTGGTACGGCCTCATGCTTTGTGTGCGGAGACAAAAAGGTAAACGCACGCACCTTAGAGCTTAACATCTATTGGGATGAAGAAGCAAAATGTTCCTTAATTTCCTTTGTACCGAATGACACTTGGTGCGGTTACGAAGGCGTGGTTCACGGAGGGATTCTAGCAGCCATCCTAGACGACGCCATGGCTTGGGCTATAAAAAACTTTGACGAAGAAACATATTTAACTGCAAAGCTTACTATCGCATTTAAAAGGGCCGTTATGTTGAGAAAAAGATACAACGCTAGAGGTTTTTTATTAAGAAAGGAAACTAGAAGAGCCTATACTTCCGCTGTTATTGAAGACCAGGAGGGAAATGTTTGCGCAGAAGGCAACGCAATTTTCGTGAGAGCAAAATAAGAACAAAGATGCGAATTTACCATTTATCTTTTCTATATTGAAGATTGAAGAAAAAATACTTACGTCATTATAAATAGATACTGTGGTATCTTTTTCGCCTTAGCGTTGTGGCATACAGCAATTTACAAAAGAAGTATTATTAATTATACTTTATAAGAAGTACGAGAAGTGCGATGAGGAGGAAAAAGACTCAATGGCGAGCAATCCTTTAACACCAGCGGAAAGCACAGATTTAAGGCAGATAGTGTATAAAAAAATAAGAGATGCGATATTAAAGGGCATCATCAAACCGGGAGAAAAACTTTCCGAAGCGGAGCTAGCGCAAACGCTTGCTGTATCTCGAACTCCTATAAGGGAAGCGATAAGGCAGCTTGCACAGACTGGTATCGTTCAACTCGTTCCAAGAAAAGGCGCTTATGTGGCGCTCCCAACGGAAAAGGACGTTTACGACCTTTATGAAGTGAGGATTGCCCTGGAAACGATAGCCGTTAAAATTATGTGCAAAAATCCACCAAAGGAAGAAGAACTTATTCACTTTAAAGAATACTTCCTTTCCGTTGATCGAGACACAGATTCAAATGCCTTTTTAGAACAAGACACTGCCTTTCATTCTTTTTTGCACGAGTCTTGCGACAACCGTTTCTTAAACCAATTTTTGATGGAGGCCTTTGATCTGATCCAACTTTGTAGACATTACTCGATAGTAGGGGTTAATTTGAAGGAGTCCGCTATGGAACATGTAAAAATAATCGATGCCATCTTGGTGGGAAGGGAAGAGGAAGCGGCTCAGTTATTGCGAGTGCATTTACAGGGAGCACGAGACGTACTCTTGCTTTTTTTGAAAAGCAGTTCACAGATTTCCAATAAACTACCTTGACGAACATTTCATGACAACCATGTTTTTCGCCATTTATAAAATTATAGGGACTTTTGTAGTACCACCTGGAATATTCGTGATCCTTATCCTTGTTGCAGCATTATGGGCACTTAAGAGACCAAAAAAGCCTATGCTTTCTTTTTTTCTTTGCATGTTAGCATTAGGGCTTTATTTTATAAGCTTGCCTATCGCCGCAAGGATCACACTTAAACCATTGGAAATGTCAATTCAGCCATCATTACCTCAGGAGAAGACAATCATCGTCGTGCTTGGCGGAGGGCAACGTCGAACAAAAGATCTCCTTGAAGCCGATGTTTCACCTCATACCCTGGTGCGTTTAATCGGCGGACTAGAACTCGCAATCCAGTTTGATTGGCCAGTGATATTTTGTGGTGGATCATACTCAAAAGAGGTCCCAGAGGCTTTAACGATGGCAAAAAGAGCCAGAAGGCTCTTTCCTAATTTAACAATCTATGAGGAATCACAGTCGAGAACAACGTGGGAAAACTTAAAAAACGTATCTCCTCTTTTAAAATCCTTAAAACTCAATGACGCTGTCATTGTGACCCACGGCTATCACATGCCCAGAGCACTTATGACGGCCAAAAAAATGGTCCCCGAAATCAATTGGCATCCCTATCCGGTAGGGAAAATGACAGACGTCGCACCATTGTCTTTAATAGATTTCCTGCCCAATGCTTCCGATCTCCATGTCAACAGCTTAGCACTTAGAGAATACCTAGGGATCGTAGCATATAAAATCAAACTGTTGCTCAGCTGGACATAAAGAGAAATGATAAACGGGGGGAAATTAGTACAGCTTTCGTCACTTCTTTTGCGAGTATCCTTTCCAAAGCTGCTGTAATTTCTTGGAAATAACTCGTTCACGTCCTTGATCTCCAGGAAAGTAAAAACGCTTGAAGGTTGTCATATACTTTTGAAAAACCCAATGCCTGGGGTCATCATGAGGGTAAATATATCCTTCTCCATGAGATTTAAGATGCAAAGGAACTTCCTGAAGATCTCCTTTTTCTATTTCGTTCAAAGCTAGGTCAATGGCTTTATAAGCGCTGTTGCTTTTTTCGGCACAAGCGAGGTAAATAGCGCATTGTGACAATATTATTCGCGCTTCCGGCAACCCAACGTGGTCAACCGCGCTTGCCGTTGCATTTGCTAAGACAAGGGCGAAGGGGTCTGCTAATCCCACATCTTCAGAAGCAAAGATGAGCATCCTTCTCGCTATAAATCGCACATCTTCTCCACCGGCCAACATTCTTGCAAGCCAGTAAACAGCAGCGTCGGGATCAGAGCCTCGCATGCTCTTTATAAAAGCTGACACAATGTCATAATGCTGGTCTGAGGATTTATCGTACCGTTGTATAGACTTCGGAGATAACTCAACTATATCTTGAAGCGTTACAGTTATTTTACCTGATGCAACTATGGCAAGAACAATTGACTCGAAACGCAAAAGGGCTTGTCTCGCATCCCCGCCGGATGTTTGTGCTATAAACGATATAACCTCATCTTCTACTTTAAGATCAAACATGCCCATGCCTCTCTTTTTATCTTGCGCGGCCCTTTTTAAGAGACGTTCAAGATCCTCGGGCATGAGCGGTTTTAGTTCAAATACGAGAGCTCGCGAAAGGAGAGTCTTGTTTATTTCAAAATAGGGATTTTCCGTCGTCGTACCGACTAATATTAAATCTCCTCTTTCAACGGCAGGAAGCAAGGCATTTTGTTGTTGCTTATTGAAATGGTATATTTCATCGACGAACACTATGGCTGATTTTCCGACGTTTTTTTTCAAGTTTCTCGCTAAATCCACGACTTCCCTAAGCTGTGCCACTTTTGTGGTAACAGCATTCACTTCGAGAAGTTTTCTCCCCGTAACATTAGCCATGACCCTCACTAATGTAGTCTTTCCACTACCTGGTGGACCGTACAAAATGCAGTTTGGAACTTGACCTGCTTCGAGCAAGCGTCTTAAGGGTCTACCTTCGCCCAAAAGGTGGTTTTGCCCTACAAATTCCTCAAGATTCATGGGACGCATTCTCTCGGGTAAAGGCACTTCGAGGCATTCCTGAGCAGTGCGGGCTCGAACTTCGAATTCCCCTCCCTTTTTCTCCACAGGTTCTCGAACGAGGCCAAAGGAATCTCCGAAAAGTTCCTGTTGATTTTGACTCACTGGGGAACCAGCTCCTCGATAAGAGCCAGGTTTTCTTGTAAATTATCATTTAAAACCACAGCACTCTCGTCTTTAACTACTCTCGCCAATGGAAAACGCGACTTTAAGAAGTCCTCAACTACCCTTTCTAAGGGCTCCCATAAGTATCTAGGATCGACGTAGGGATATCTTCTCCAAACGTCTGCTTCAAGCCTTCCTTCACAAACACAGAACTTACCTACTCCCAAACCCGCCAGATGAGCTAAGATCTCAAAGTAGTTTTCTTTAGGGAGCCTAACAGCTAGGCCAAAAACACTTTCAAGCCATCTCCTACCCCTTTTTTCTATAACAGGCTGATACTCCCATGGAACCAAAGGGCACGGATTCTTTAATATGTCAACTAATTCAATGACATTAATACATGCTAAATCAGACCAAACGCTCCACGGTTCATCGGCTCTCATTACCAAAACAGCTCTCATGCTTGCTCTTCTTGCACCTACAATATCATATAAGTAATCCCCAATCACGACACATTGAGAAGCTTTTTTGCCCAGTAGCTCGGAGGCTTTCAAAAACACGCGAGGATCGGGTTTCAGCAAGCCGTCATCTCGCGTTATGACTATCGGGGGTAGCTTTATGGAGGCGACTTCGGCAGCAACTTCCACGCACTTCCTCGTATTGCGGCTGACCACAGCCCACGAAACGTTATGTTTTTCAAGCCAGGAAACCAACTCTAAAGCTCCATCGACTGGTTCCGCTCTTTTTGCTCCTTCCATCTCTATTGCTTCCACAGCCTCATAAAGCATCTTTCGCTTCATTTCAGGAAGCTTTGCGGCTTCCTCTAATATCATCACTTTCTTGTCGTCGAAAAAGCGTTCATAAATAGGAGAAAAGTCTAACCCCGTTTCGGCCAAAACTCCATCCCAATCGAGAATAAAACCTCTTTGATTAACGGGATGCCAATAGGGACTGTTAATGGGCTGCAAAATAACTCACCCCTACTTCATATCGTGCAAAACATATTGCAAAACCCCGCGATGCCGTGCTAAGAAGGCCTTGACCCGATCCTCACCAACTGGTGAGGCCTCCCCATCCTTAGCCTTGGTGACTCAAGGAGTCTCCTTAACCGGACAGGAGTCAGCCTCGATCGGATATTGTGTTGGCTCAAGGCTCTTCGCCATAACACGAACACCGCAGGGTTCCTGTAAGGATATTATAACACAAAAAACTTAGCATAGGTTGTCAACAAAATATTTTTTAAAGCTCTCTATTGCCTTATTCAATCTTTCCAAGCACAACTCACTCAACGAGTCGCCAAAATCAAAATTTGCGCCTGAAATTGTCACCATGATCATCTTGGGCATAGCGATGCTCATCTGCATCGCTATGTGTTTAACCCACCCTGGAGTACACGTATGAAGGTTGAGCCCATCGGTAGCAACGGAGGGTAAGACCTCGTATATTGCAAAGCCGTCAGGGTGCTCCTCGATGGTAGCATCTACAAAAACAGCAAGATCTCTCCCTTCTAGCTCCAGCACCACTTCTGGAAGCAACTGATGTCCAATCCAAGTAGTTACTTCATGCCCACTTTTCTCAAACCACTCAGCTATCGCACATGCCCCAACTGGTCCAACTCCATCGTCCATCCTAAAGGGGTTGCCGTAGCCCAATACGATCACATTCATAGAACGTCAATTCCTCGTAATCTCTTTAATTACCTCTCCAGATGATGCCACTAACTCCAATTTTAATGGCATCTTTCCGAGGGCATGAGTCGAACAAGACAAGCAAGGATCGTAGGCGCGGATAACATGCTCTAGTCTGTTGAATACACCCTCAGGTACATCCGTTCCCTTTATATGTTTTTTGGCAACCAACTCAACACCCTTGTTCATGGCATAATTATTATGACCGGTAGCCACAATCAGGTTGACCTTCTTGATAACGCCACTCTCATTAACCCAGTAATGATGAATTAACGTTCCTCTCGGAGCTTCAATGATACCAATCCCCTCTGGATTTATATTCTTGGACGTTATGCGAAGATCGCTTGAGATTATATCTGGGTCTGCCAACAATTGCTCAATGCGTTCCAAGCCATAAAGCACTTCGATCAACCTTGCATAGTGATAATATAAAGTATAAGGAACTACGCCATCTTCGCCCACTTCCTTAAATAGGGCGAACTCTTTAGATGCCTCTGGGGTATCGATTTCATCGGCAGCATTAAGTCTGGCAAGCGGTCCAACTCTATATGAACCATGAGGAAATCCCAAGGCCTTATAAAATGGGAACTTCAAATAGCTCCAAGGTTCCACATGTTCACCGATGTACTCCAAATAATCTTTGGGATGGAACTCATCTAAAATTCTACCTCTCGGAGCTTTGATGCGAATATCACCATCGTAGAGCTCGAGTTTACCATCTCGCACCAATCCCATATAAGCCGTATCAAGGGTTGCAAACTCCTTGACCTCGTCCTTCCCTTCTTCCAGATAGTCTTTGATAAGCTTAATAGCTTCTAAGGAAATTGGTTTCATTTCGAGAACCTGCGCAGCTATGCTATCGCGTTCTTGCGGAGTCAGGCTTCTATTCACACCGCCGGGAATACTGTGCCAGGGATGCACTTTTTTGCCGCCCAGAGTTTGAATTATCTCTTGGCCAAACTTGCGAAGCAGTATGCCTTTCTTTGCAAGTTCGGGATAGCGATCAACTAACCCCGCGACATTTCTTATTTTCACAGGAGCATCAAAACCCAATAAGATATCAGGGCTAGAGAGATGAAAAAAGCTCAAGGCGTGAGACTGAACGATTTGTGCCATATGCATGAGCTCTCGAAGTTTGTGAGCGGCAGGCGTTATAGTAACGCCCAAAATATCATCACATGCTTTCGCAGAAGCTAAGTGGTGAGATACTGGACAAATCCCGCATATTCTTGGGGTGATCACCGGCATCTCTCTAAAATCTCTTCCCTGTGTAAAAACCTCAAAACCCCTATATTGGGTCACATGGAAACGTGTTTCTTGAACTTCACCCGACTCATCTAACATTACGGTTATTTTTCCATGTCCTTCTATCCGAGTCACAGGATTTATTTCTAACTTAAAGACCTCAGTCATGTCCATTTCCTCCCCTTCCTCTAATCGTAACGCATCATTTCCGAGGGAACCTTAGGAATACGCCCAGCCAACAACTCTTTAAAGACGTAATATATGGTGTCTGCATCAGGAGGACAACCGGGCACATAAACATCAACTTTTACCTCATAGTCAATGGGCAAAGCCCTTTCAAGTAATTCCGGGACATCTTCATTTGGTATTACCCCTTCCGGGTTAACAGTGCTAGCCGTTTCGATATATCCTTCTCTTAATACCTCGTCCTTAGGTATAAAATTGCGCATGCAATTTATACCGCCAAAGACGGCACAATCACCCCAGGCAACTAAATATTTGCATCGCTCCCTCATCTTCTTAGCAAGCTCTACTTCCTCAACGTTGCCTAATCCGCCAGATAGCACTCCCACATCTATATCCGGAATATCTTTGGCATCTACGATGGGAGAAAAAACTATTTCGACTTTTTTAAATAAATCTATCAACCTCTCGTCTAAGTCGAGAAACGACATATGACATCCCGCACAAGCTTCCAGCCAAAAAGTAGCAACCTTCGTTTTAGCCATGGATTTCACCTCCAATGACACTAATTATAAAGAGACTATGCGAGCTTCATTGGCTCGTAGCTGTGATTTAAAGGCCTCTTCGTAAGCCGATATTTCGGGCCTTTCCAGCTTTACACCTAACTTCTTTGCGAACTCCTCCATTGCGTAATGCAGTGTTTTAACATCTTCCTTTGGAGGAACAATAGTATTGAGCTTTCTGCGTTCGCCTTCAATAGTACAATAGTGACCACTTCGCTCGTACCATGCTGGCGCCGGCAAAATAATATCAGCCAGATTAACCAAGGGTCTCACCTTGAAAGGTGTCTGCACGACTACAAACTTCGTAGCGGAAATGGCTGCTAATATCTCCTCTTCTTCCGGTACCATAGCGGTTGAAAAGACATACATGAAATCCCTTTTTTCGCGACCTACCCAAGGCTCTTCGCTTACAACCGTATTGCGGGCTCCCAGGCTATTTGCACTAACCAATAATGGCACGACTCCGAGTCCATCTTCGTAGAAAGCCCTTGATGCTACGGCAAGGTTGCAGGCAGCCGTGATTAATTCGTGGGATTTAGTTGCACGGCTTCCAAGGACAAAAATAGGCTTTCTTGCTGACAAGAGCATCATTGCCGTTTCTTCAACTATCTTCAGATCAAGACCCATGGCTTTAGCGCTTTCCTCAATGGAATCCCTATAGGAGGATAAAACGTTCTCTGCTCCGATCTCATACTCGCCAAAACCAGCCATCTCGGATGGTCCCGCATTTATCTTACTTATTGTTTCAGCTAAGTTTGAGAGAGCTTTAGGCATGGCTTGACCTTGTGGGAATTGGACATCTAGGTCCGTTAACCCAGGAAATGGAGAAGTTCCATGGGATAGATTTATTAGTTTTGCGTTTTTGTGAAGACAAGCCACGCGAATATAGCTTGCAACAACTGGGGCCTCCTTCTGTGGATCTGCGAACATCGTCACTATGAGATCGCTATCCAAGATATTGTGCGCTGCCGTGAAGGGACGCACTCCTTGTTCCCTAAAGGGCATGAACCCCTTAAAGAAACCGCGAATGACATCACCGTCAAAGGTATCTGTGTGCTTCATTTTTAAGGCATTTCTAAAAAGGGAAGAAAAGAGTGTGAGCTCTTCATCGGTACATAGACTTGATAAAATGGCACCTGCCTTTTCCCGATCGTAAGCTTTCTTGAACTCAGTTGAAGCTAAAGTCAAGGCTTCTTCCCATGTGGCTTCGCGGTAACTAGCGCCTTCACGAATCAAAGGAACGGTGACTCGCTCCCTCTCGGTCGACTCAGGCAACCACCATCGACCCATATAGCACAGCTGGCCTCCATCGGGCTCCTCGAGACCTGTTCCTTCGACTCTTACAATGCTACCCGTACGTACGTAAGCTTTTATCTTGCAACCTACGGCACATAAAGGACAAACGCTATCTACAATGGCATCACACTCGCTACGCCTTCCTCTGTAGGCAAACTCCCTGATGGTGATTGTGCCCGTGGGGCAAGATTGAGCGCAAGCGCCACAATTTACACAAGTATCGCTTTCCCGTAATTTTCTGCCCAAATCGGGTACGACCTTTGCTTGCCAACCCCTGTGTTCAAGGTCTAATGTGTGTGCTCCCACTATTTCCGAACAAGTCCTGATGCACCTTTGACACAAAATGCATCGATTATGGTCCATCATCAACTCGGGGTTTGTGGCATCTACTTCAAAATCGTAGTAAAGATAAGGAAATCTTACCGAATCCATTTCATGTTCTATGGCTAGAGCTTGCAACTCGCAATCTCCGCTTTGAGAGCAATACATGCAAAAATGATTTCTCCCAGCGAATAAAAGCTCTAGCACCTGACGCCTGTAATCCTTGAGCACGTCGTTTTGGGTAATCACCACCATGCCATCTTGAGCAGGTGTGGTGCATGAAGGTAGCATCTTGGGATTGCCTTCGAGTTGAACTACGCACATCCTACAAGCTCCTATGGGAGTCAACCCTTTTTGATAGCAAAGGGTCGGAATGTAAACATCGTTTTTGTTGGCAATATCCAATATGGTGTCTCCTTGAACTCCCTTGCATTCCTTGCCATCTATAATTAAAGTTATCTCTTTCATGCCAATATCCTCCTCCGCCGGCTATACTTTTCCGATAGCGCCAAATGGGCAAACTTGTATGCAAGTTCCGCATTTGATGCACTTTTCTTGATCGATGAAATAAGGAGTCTGTCGATCACCGCTAATGCAATTAACTGGACAATTTCTGGCACATAAGCCACACTTTCGGCATTTTTCCGGATCTACAACATATTTAATCAGCTTCGGACAGACTTTTGCAGGGCAACGTTTTTCTTCTATGTGCGCGAGATACTCGTCACGGAAATAGCGAATTGTGGTAATGACAGGATTTGGCGCGGTTTGTCCTAAACCACAAAGTGAAGTTTCTTTAACCACATAAGCTAGTTTTTCGAGCTTGTCTAAATCTTCCAGCGTCCCCTCACCATCGCATATCTTTTGCAACATGAGCAACATTTGCTTGGTACCCTCACGACAGGGAACGCATTTTCCACAAGACTCCCGCTGAGTGAACTCAAGGAAAAATTTAGAAACGTCAACCATACAGGTATCCTCATCCATAACGACCAAACCGCCAGATCCCATTATTGCTCCTGCGCCAGTAAGCGACTCATAGTCTATCGGCAAATCTAAGTGCTCTTTAGTTAAGCAACCGCCAGAAGGGCCACCTATTTGAACTGCTTTAAATTCTTTTCCGTTTAACAAGCCGCCCCCAAGCTCATATATGATTTCGCGAATTGTTATGCCCATCGGAACTTCTATGAGACCAGTGTTAGTTATCTTACCGGTAAGGGCAAAAATCTTGGTTCCCTTGGATTTTTCTGTTCCCATTGAGGAAAACCAATCCGCGCCATTTAGTATGATCCTGGGCACGTTAGCCCATGTCTCAACGTTATTGATGTTGGTGGGTTTGCCCCACAGACCCTGCTGCGCAGGAAATGGCGGCCTTGGACGAGGCATACCGCGTCGACCCTCGATCGAAGCCATTAGTCCCGTTTCTTCGCCACAAACGAAAGCTCCTGCCCCTTCTTTTAAGTGGAGGTGAAAGGAGAAGTTTGTGCCCATGATATTATCCCCGAGCAACCCCATCTCCTCAGCTTGAGCCATTGCGATCCTAAGCCTCTTAATAGCAAGTGGGTATTCTGCTCTACAGTAAATATATCCTTCGTCAGCTCCTATTGCATAGGCACCGATGGCCATCCCCTCGATGACGGAGTGAGGATCCCCTTCAAGCGTAGATCTATCCATAAAAGCACCAGGGTCTCCTTCGTCAGCATTACACACTATATATTTTTTGTCCCCTGTGGCTTTACGGGCAAACTCCCACTTTAGCCCCGTTGGAAACCCTGCTCCACCCCTTCCTCGCAAGCCGGACTTTTTGACTTCTTCTAAAACCTGCTCAGGAGTCATTTCGTACAATGCTTTACCCAATGCCATATAACCATCGCGCGCTATATATTCCTCAATTTTTTCGGGATCTATGTAGCCACAATTACTTAACACAACACGATGCTGTTTGCTATAAAAAGGTATGTCTCTGTAATAAGGAACCTTTTCCATATCTTCGGGAACAGTGTAAAGAAGTCGTGTCACTATTCGCCCCTTATACAGATGCTCTTCCACTATCTCAGCTACGTCTTCAGGAGTCACTCTACAGTAAAAAGCCCCTTCTGGATAAATGACGACAACCGGTCCCATTTCGCACATGCCATGACAACCGGTTTCTACAACCATGATCTCTCTATCTAAGCCTTTTTTGGCTAATTCATCCCTAAAGGCCTTCATCACGCTTGGGGATCCACCTGCGGTACACCCCGTTCCCCTACAAACCAATACGTGAGCACGATATATAGCCATAATCAATTCCCCCTAATCCGTTCTACCAACAACTTTATCCCAAACGACCTTACCATTAATCAAATGCTCTACGATAAGGCGTGGTACATCTTTCGGTTCAACGTTTCCGTAGGTTACTCTGGGCTCTCCAGGCCTTATAAAGTCAACCAATGGTTCGTATTGACACATCCCTATACAGCCAGTTGTCTCTACGGCAACATCTTTAATTTCCCGCCTAGCAAGTTCATTTAAAATAGCGCTCAAGACTTCTCTGGCACCTGCCGCTATACCACACGTACCCATTCCAACTATTATTTTCGTTTTACCGCCTGACCGTGCTGATGTTAGGTCCTTAGACTCTTCCCTAAGCTTTCTTAAATCCTCGAGACTCTTAATCTTGGGCAATACCATCGCCTCCTTTTTTTTCATGGAGCAAACTCATATTTTCCTGAATATATTCTTTAAGCCACAAAATAAATTTTGGTGACTTTAAAAGCTCTCTATCGCCTAAGTATTTTAGCAATTCTTCAAGGTCAAGCAAGAAAGCATTGCCATCAACCTCGTAACGAAAAATCCAGCAACACTCAGGCCATCCCATAATTAGCGTAGCGATCGTCGCCGCAACATCTCCAAGAGGTGGACAATCTATATGATCCTTCCTAAACCCAGCCTTAACAATAGTGCCTTTTCCCTTTTCAGAAGCAATTTCGAAAAAACCGTCACATGAGAGGGCTGCCTGTTTTAGAAAGGGGATTCCCAATCCAACCCTGCGCTCCTTTCTAGTGGTGGTAAAGGGATCCTCTACCTGCTTTAACAGGTCTTCGTCCATGCCACAGCCGTCATCACAGACGCATAAGCTTATCAGTTTCTTTTTACTGTCAATCTTAAGTTCTATTAAAACCCTGCTAGCCTTTGCTTTGACTGAGTTCTCTGCAATATCTAAAATATATTGAGAAAGATCTTCTAGCATTAAAACCTACTTGTATTTCTCCAAAATAGTCTTGATTTTGTCGGGAGTCAAGCGTCCATGGGTGTCTTCGTCTACCATCATTACCGGCGCAAGACCACAAGCACCCAGACAGGCCACCGGCTCAAGAGTAAAGCGCAAATCGTCGGTAGTTTCGTTTTCTTCAATGCCAAGCATTTGTTTAACTTTCTCTAAAATCTGTAAACTTCCTCTCACGTGACATGCTGTCCCTCGACATACGCGTATAACATGACGTCCCCTGGGCTTCAAATGAAACTGGGCATAAAAAGTTGCTACTCCATATACCTCAGCTTTCGGAATTTTCAACTCCTTAGAGACAGTAAGCAGGGCCTCTTCCGGCAAATAACCAAACTCTTTTTGCATTTCCTGCAATATCGGAATCAAACCCCCGCGTTGACCCTTCCAAGGGGTAACTATCTCCTTGGCCTTTTCTACGACATCAACAGTACTCAATGCCACTATCATCACCACCATTAGTATATATTTAATATAAATTGTCTCTTCCACCTTGTGACTGATATCATATTCTCAAAAAAGAGTCAAGGGCGCCCCAGTTATGACCAGGGCCACAAAACCTTCCTACCGCCGCTTTTATGTAATGCTAAAAGAATCTCATCAAAAGCAGGATGCTCCAAAATGACAGGGGTAGTATGTGCTTTTTTTATATCACTTAAGCGATGAGCATCGGAGGACTTTATAACGGTATAATTTGAAACGCTCTCCTTCCAGGAGATGGCTTCACGCGATGACAATCTAGCAGAAAATTCTACCGCATCGATCGCTAAGTTTGAAGGTATCATTCCAAGTATCGCTAAATACGAATAGGCAGGCCTGTCTACATGAGCAAGTATGGCCATTCCGCCCCTTCGCTTTACCTCTCCTATGACATCATCCGCAGAGGCATCCACGCCTTGTAACAAAAGAGTCTCAACTTCCTTCAATATGTTGTTTTCACCATCAATTACTATCTGAAAGCCAAATAACTCCGGGTCATTTTTTATAGGTGCTAGTCGTTCCCATACCCATTTTTGAAAGAGCAATGCTTCTTCGAAAGTAGAAAATACACACAAAGTGTGCACATCCTCGCGAGATTGCACCTCCAGGGCGGGTAAGACTATCAAAGGCTTATCTTTGGCGGCATCGATTACGGCTTTTGAGTTAGTTGTGGCGTTATGATCAGCGATAGCTATAATATCTATTTCCTCTTCTACGCATCTTTGAACTATTTCTTTGGCTCCCATTTCAAGTTCAGCACATGGAGATAGTACTGTATGCACATGCAGATCCATCCGATAAAGGCGCATATTTTTAATCTTTTACGCCAAGCTCATATAGTTTACCGCAAAGATTGAAAGCACCCAAATTTGAAGAAGCCAGAGCAATGTTTTCTTTTGCACAATTTTCGATTAGCTCTTGAAGTGGCTCACGTTCCGATGCCAATATTATAAACGGAATATCTTTTAAAACTGCAACGGCTGCAACGTTAACATGATTTTGAATGGTTACCCACACTGCCCCTTCTGGGGCAGTTCTCATAATAAAGCTTAAAAGATCACCCGCTACTCCTTGATACACCTCTTGGTCTCCATTGCCTTCGACATATACTTTCAAACCCAACTTTTCGCATATTTCTTTGATCCTCATCATTTTCCCTCCGGAGTCATCGTGTGTACCAACCTCTTTGAAAGCTCGTAAATTTCTCTAGATAGATCAGCAATCCGTGATTTTAACCTGAAAATACAATCATCCAACGAACCTTCGCCTCTGACTATGTCTTCTGCCATCACCCTGCAAGAAGGTCTTCCGCAGGTTCCACAATCAAGGTGGGGAAGCTCGGCGTAAACAGCATGCAACTGTTTAAGCTTTTCCATAGCCTTAACCAGATCTTCTCCCAGAGGCATCTGTTCTATGGGTACTATTTCATCTCGTAACATCCATACCTTGGCATGATAAAGAGCTTCTAGTTCTTTCTTGTATTGTTCAGTTATATTGAAAGACATTTTTACGTTATCAATTTTTATGCGGCTTAGAAATCGAGATTCAGCGTTTCCTATTCCGCCGATGCAACCGAGATCGCAAGCTCGTGCTTCAACGTAATCTATACCCCTTAGTTTTCCCAATTCCATCTCTTGGAAGAGACTAATCACGTTGCGTAGCCCGTCTACTTCGAGGGTTCTGACCGGTTGATTGGAGAATGCGCGAACATGCATCGATTCTCCGCCCGTTTTAGCCCATGCTATCCATCGCGGAGTTTCCGTAGAAGAATCAATCGTCACCTTTTTTGAGGGATCACCAGAACCAATTAATACCTCTCTAGCTAATTTTGAAGTTGAAATTACATATTCCGCGGAGCTAACGTCCCTTCCAACAGGGGAACGAACCATGGCGATGCGTGCTGGGCAAGGTGATACCAAAGTAACAGGCTCACGCTTTTTTGTCCTAGCCCTCCACAAGTCTATGCTCGTCTCAAGGGGATTTTCAACCGGGGCCAAATGAGGTATAAGTTCATGAAATTTAATCTGGATCAACCTCACTACAGCAGGACAGTAAGTAGAAATCAACGGTTTAGCCGTTTCTGGAGAGTTTTTAATCGCTCTGGCCGCCGCAACTGCTGCCACATCATAGGCTGCCTCGTATTCCTCGAATATGGGTTCAAGGCCCAATTCAAACAATGCGTGAGCTGTTAGACTAGGAATAGGAGGCCAGGAAAATTGAGCACAGAAACAAGGATCTGTTACCACCGCCATAGGACGTTTGCTTAAGATATAATCCCAATCATCATCCTCCGGCAGCAATGCTCGATGTGGACATCGCCTAAGGCATTCGCCGCAGGAAATGCAAATTTCACTCAATATGCGTATCTTTCCTTCTATGACCCTCATAGCCTCCGTAGGGCATGACTTGATGCAATTCACACAACCCCTACAAGAAGACTCCGCAATCTTTACCCCGTGAGCCAAGAAACTCACCGCCTTTTGTCAAGGTATATTACCGCACGCAACTTAGTGCCCTTCCCTGGAGCAGTGTCTATGTATAACTCATCTGAATTTTTCTTAATGTTCGGAAGGCCCATACCCGCTCCAAACCCCAATTCCCTTATGAAATCTGGTGCAGAGGAATATCCTTCCTTCATCGCCAACTCAAGGTCTTCAATTCCAGGGCCCTTGTCTTTAGCAATTATAGTCACCTTATCTTCCTCAACTTGAAGGCACATTACGCCTCCGCCTCCATGGATGACTATGTTCATTTCGGCTTCGTAGACCACTATTGCCGCCTTGCGACATATATCCGGGGGCAATCCTAAGGATTTCAGGGTTTCCTTGAAGTGTGTAGCTGTCTCGCCCGCAGCCAAGAAATCCAAAGGTTTAACTTGCAACTCTAACACTAAAGGTTCACTCAATCTAGTCCGACTCCTCGTCCAGGATAGTACACGATTTTAATCCAGCCTGATAAAGCAACCCGCAGGTTTCAAACATGCTTTTTTTACACAACAAGACAGGGATATCTAACTTCCTTGCAAGCGCTACTGCTTCTTCTAGCGGGCGTTTATTTCTTACGAAAATAATCCCTGTCATATCCAACATTGTCGCCGTCCTTATTATCTGTATGTTAGTCAAACCGGTTATCAAAAGCGAAGCGGCCAAGGCAAAAGCAAGCACATCGCTCATAAGATCGGATGCAAGGGCGTATTCCACTTCTTTTTCTAGGGCAGCAGTATCAAACAATCTACGTGCTCCCAACAAAGCCTCTATTTCAGATATTTTCATCATGTCTAACCCCCTGAAGGACGATTACAAAGTTACGATAATAACTATATCATATTATGGGATCTACATGTATTTCTTCAGAATAAAAATAGCATAAAAAATTTTTGTAGGATAATCGCGTGATATAATTTACTTTTAGTTGACGCATATAACTTCCTCGCATATCTCAAGCAGAGTGAAGGAGCGTGAAAAAACGGATGAGCGAGCTTTATGACAAAAGACCACTTACGTATCTAAATAAGGGCGTTGGTCCGTCCTTTGTTCAACTTATGGAAATGGAACCTGCATTTAGGACCATAGCGTATTTCTCGATGGAGATAGGAGTTAAGAAAGATATCCCCACCTATGCGGGAGGATTAGGAATTTTAGCAGGAGATGTGCTAAAAAGCGCTGCCGATCTGGGTGTTCCTATGGTAGGTATTACTCTTTTATACAAACATGGATATTTCAAACAACACATTAATGAAGAAGGCAGGCAAATCGAAGAACCCCATCCTCCATGGGATCCTGAGGACAAATTGTTTTTGCTTCCAAACGAAGTAAACGTCGAAATAGAAGGCAGGCCCGTATATGTCCGCGTTTGGGCCTACGGAGTTACGGGTCAAACGGGATATATTGTGCCCATTTTCTTTTTAGATACAGACCATGATAGAAATGCTCCAGAGGATAGAAGTTTGTCCTGGCACCTTTATGGAGGAGACTTGCGCTATAGGTTATGCCAGGAAATGATCTTGGGCATTGGAGGATTAAGAATTCTTCGAAGCCTTGGCTTTTACAACCTCAAAACTTTCCATCTGAACGAGGGACATGCCGGATTTCTTGCTCTTGAGTTGCTCCGAGAACAGGGATATGTGGACTTAAGAAAAATCAAAGAACAAGTGGTTTTTACTTCACACACACCCGTGGCAGCCGGTCATGATTATTTCCCCTTTGAGCTGGTAGAAAAGACGATGTCACCCGTGTTTGTAGATTATTTAAAGCAAATGATGCCAGATGGCGGAGTCTCCATGGTGGACTTTGGCCTTCGCTATAGCCGATATATAAATGCAGTGTCAAAAAAACACAGAGACGTCAGTAGAAAACTTTATAACACAGAAAACATCGATTACATAACCAATGGGGTACATTCGAACAGCTGGACATCTCCGAATATAAAAAAGCTTTTCGACAAACACATACCGAGTTGGAGAAACGACCCCTCCAGGTTGGTTTTGGCCGTAAAACTTCCTGGTAATGAGCTATGGGAAGCTCACCAGTCAAATAAAATGTTACTCCTCTCGAAAGTTTTAGAGAAAACAGGAATAAAGTTGGATCCTGAAATCCTTACAATTGGTTTTGCCCGTAGGGCGGTAGCTTACAAACGGGCGGATCTCATCTTTAAAGATATTAATCGATTAATTGACATTTGTTCGGGCAAGGTTCAACTAATATTTGCGGGCAAAGCTCACGCTTTAGATGAAGAGGGCAAATCTATGATCCAGCGCGTAATAAAGACCTCCAAGGAGCTATCTGATAAAATCCCCGTAGTATTCCTTGAAGATTACGACATGGAATTAGCAGCGTTACTCACGGCAGGAGTCGACGTCTGGTTAAATACGCCCCTAAGGCCTCGCGAAGCATCGGGAACCAGTGGAATGAAGTGCGCACATAACGGTGTGTTAAACCTATCCATATTGGACGGATGGTGGATAGAAGGATGGGTAGAGGACGTCACTGGATGGGCAATAGGGCCAGAACCCCGGGAGGTAGATCTGGTGTATTACGATGATACTAAGGACGCTGAGGTTTTATACGAGGTACTTGAACGAAAGGTAATTCCGCTGTACTATCAACATCATGATCGTTGGCTTTCGATGATGAAAAATTGCATTGCTTTAAATGCTAGCTATTTTAACACACATCGCGTAGTAAGGGAATACTGTGAAAAGGCTTACAATATACACCCGAGGTATTATTAAGTCATATTCAAAGGACTATTTAAGGGAGGTGGTGACTTTAAGGAATGAGTTTGTCATTCAGTAAAATAAAAGTTCTACATGTGGCTTCCGAGATGCATCCAATTGTGAAAAAAGGTGGCCTTGGTGATGTGATAGGCTCTCTGCCTAAAGCACAAAGGGAGCTGGGCGTAGACAGCAGAGTTTTGTTGCCTCTCTATCCAAACGTTAGTAACAACATCAAAGAAAAGTTAAAGAAGATATCACGTAAATTATACATACCACTGGAGTGGAGGGTATTTCCTGCATCTTTGTGGCGAACTGATATTCAAGGAGTGCCAGTCTACCTCCTGGATATCGAGGATGTTCCTTTTCCAGCCGAGATATATCCAAATCTCTTAAACATGGACTTGATAAAGCCTTTTTTTCTACTCTCCTTGGCCGCCATCGAATTCGAGAAGGCATCTCGATGGCGGCCTCAAATTCTTCATCTCCACGACTGGCCAACATCTTCAGTTGCAATAGCATTAAAATGGCATATGTATTACTCCTCCCTTTCTGGTCTATATGACACCGTTTTGACTATTCATAACTTAGCCCATCAGGGGATCATGCAGGAAACTGATTTGATATCTTGGGGAATTCCGAAAGAGGTCCACAACATTGAGGGGCTAGAGTATTACGGCATGACTAATCTTTTAAAAGGTGGAATTATAGCTTCGGATGCAGTGACCACGGTTTCTCCCAGATACTCATGGGAGATTCAAACCAAAGAGTACGGAATGGGTTTAGATGGCGTCTTAAAGCAGTATAGTAATAAGCTTAGAGGTATTCTAAACGGCATCGATTATTCCTATTGGAACCCTAAAACCGACCCCTTCATCCCCGCTCATTACGATGTAGAGGATATAGCTCCCAAAAGAAAATGTAGGGAGGAATTGCTATCGAGATGCGGATGGAGTGAAGATGGTTCACCAATTTTAATATATGTAGGCAGGTTGGCAGAACAGAAAGGCATTGACTTGATATTGCTCTCAATAGAGCCGATTGTTGGTCATGGATGTAAAATGATAATCCTCGGAGAAGGTAGCGAAATTTACGAGCGCACTCTAAAGAAAGCCTCTTTACAATTTCCAACAAATTTGTTCGTAAAAATAGGATATGACGAAGAGTTGGCCCATCTTATGTATGCGGGCGGTGACATGCTAATTATGCCGTCTTACTTCGAGCCCTGTGGACTAGCCCAACTAATAGCCATGAGATATGGAACAGTACCGATATGCAGGGCCACAGGTGGACTCGCTGACACAGTCATCGATGCCGATACTGCGTGTGACGGGACTGGTTTCCTATTTAGTTCCTATAGCAGCGAGGCTTTTCTGCACGCCATAGGAAGAGCACTTGGAGCATGGAATTCCACCAAACTTTGGAATCAAATTGTACAAAACTGTATGAGAGCCGATTTCTCTTGGTCCAGATCCTCACGAGAGTATGTAAACTTGTACCTCGAATTATTAGGAGTTCCAGAACACGAAGATAATGTAAAGCCAAATTTTAACGCTTAATAAAAAGCTAAATATACGGCCCTTAATGTTTTTGTTCCCTGTAAAGGAGATATGGTTTTTACCGAAATTTTAGTGTCTTTTATGTTTAATATTAAATAATGAAGTTGCTTTTAGTTTAATGTAATACTATAATTTAATCGATGCGGAAAGAACTATAAGCGGGGGTGACCTTTTTGATTTACGGAAAGTACGGAAGGGTGCTGGGCATAGTCCTTGCCGGAGGCCGAGGACAACGACTCTCCCCGTTGACCAGACATCGAGCAAAACCTGCAGTGCATTTCGCTGCTAAATACCGAATCATAGACTTTGCTCTTTCCAATTTAGTTAATAGTGGAGTGTTTTCCATCTACGTCCTCGTTCAGTTTCGCAGCCAATCGTTAAATGAGCACATCGAGAGGGGGTGGCAGTTCGGAGGAGCTCTAAGAGGGAGGGACTTTTTCATAACTGTCGTACCTGCACAAATGTGGACCGGGGAACACTGGTATAAGGGAACTGCCGATGCAGTTTTTCAAAATTTACATCTCATCACAATTTATAATGCTGATCGAATATGCGTATTTGCCGCTGACCACGTCTACAAGATGGACATCGAACAAATGATGGAAAAACACATTGAGAAAAAAGCGGATTGCACGGTAGCAGCTTATGAAGTCCCTGTGACAGAAGCGCATGCTTTTGGATGTCTTAAGACCGACGAAAGAGGCTTTGTCGCTGAATTCCTTGAAAAGCCGAAATGCCCGCCGGAAATAGCGGACAAACCTGGATTTAGCTTTATTTCAATGGGAAACTACATTTTTGAAAGAGAAATTTTAGAAGAAGTTTTGGTCGAAGATGCAAGTAACCCTGATAGCAGTCACGATTTTGGCAGAGATATACTTCCAGAACTTTGCAAAAAATATAAGGTTTTAGCTTACGATTTCCAGAGCAATGTTATTCCTGGAAACGATAAACCCTACTGGAGAGACGTGGGAACGATAAGAACATACTGGCAAGCACATATGGATATGCTAAACGAAAATGCAGATCTAAACTTATTCAACACTCAATGGCCAATAAGGACGGTTTCTTACGCTGACCCTCCAGGTCTTACTTTTTCGGTTAACAATTACTCAAGCCATATAGAGAACACTCTCAGGGCAGAGGGAAGCCAGATTTTGGGAGCGACTGTGAAAAGATCTATACTATCTAGAAACTGCATAATAAAACCAGGAGCAGTAATAGAGGAATGCATAATTGAGCGAAGCGTAGTCATCGGTGAGCGATGTAAGTTAAGAAGGGTTATCGTAGATGCTCAAAACATCATCCCCCCAGATACCAAAATAGGCTTCGATGAATCAGAGGATCGCGCCAGATATCACGTAGATCCTTCAGGGATAGTAGTGGTGCCGATGCCAGCGATACAACTTAGAGCAAAAGTTAAATTCCCCTATCCAGATTCTGGAATTTAGTATAAACTATGTAGGTCAAAAATATTTTTAGTTTTTAGGAGGAAGTTTCATGTCGAAAGGGAAAATTAATGATGAAGTAAAACTACTTTTGGATAGGGCTAACTCTGCAGATAGTGATGAAGAAGCAGAAAGCTTGGCACTCAAGGTTTTAGAGATGGATCCATCCAACGGAGAAGCCAAGCTCGTACTGGCAGACATCGCTATAACTAACGGAGATATGGAAACGAACCGCTATTATCTGGATCAAATAATCAAAAGTTGTGAAGAAAAATCCACGGGGTACCAAAGAGACGATCAAAGCGAAGATCTTTACATTTCCGCACTCGAAAGGATGGCCTTTTCCCTTTCCTTCGATGATCATTACGAAGAGGCCTTGTCGGTTGCACAAAAGTTACTCGAGATTGATGTCGATGAAAAGACTACTGCGAAGGACATGATTTACCGTTCTTTGCTCATGTTAAACCGTCACAGAGATGTGTTGGAACTGATATGCAGTGAAAGGACACATTCGCCCGTTGCACTACACGCCAAGGCAATTGCCTTGTACGTCTTGGACGGAATCAGCTGGAATTCCTATGAAGCGTTAATTGACGCAATAGAGTCAGATCCTGATGCTCCCTTTTACGCTTTAGGCATTTGGGAAGAACCGGAGGAACCTGATGAAAGTGAAACGGACTCGCTTTTAACGGCTCTTTATATCGTAGAACCTTGGCTCCAGTCAGATGATTTAATGAATTGGCTTAGCCATGTAGTAATTATCTTTGGCTTTCTCACCGAACGTCTTTCAGAGGAATTCATGGATGTCTTAACCTCAGGTGAGGACGGCGATTTAATAAGGGAAAAACTGGAAACGACTAGGGCGCGTATCGATAAAATGATGAGTATGGGCATTATAGAGGACCAAGACGCATTGAATATGGATCGCATAGTATTTGATGCCTTGCGTTTCAGATAAACTTTAATAAGCAAGGCCAATTGGATAAAACCTCGCAAGGCATGATAATTACATGAGGGTCAAAATCGCCCCTTATCAAGCTCAATTAAGGCTTTAACAGATAATTACTATGACCTTTGTAAATTACGTGCAATTGTTGCTAGGTTTGATATTTATGCGATGACTCCGAGTGGAGCGCTTTTTTTGGCAAATCTTGTTGGGACAAGCTCGCTGAGGAAGCGCTCCTTTGTTATCGATGACAACTACGTAACCACTGCTTTAAGGCCTTGCCAAATCGCAAGTTTTGGCACTATTTTGCTTTCATCTTGTAGTGCCGCATACTCCACATCGCTCCACAGGCCCAACGCGCGCAGGCTTTGCGCATGTTCGGCATCTTTAAAGGCTTCAAGCATGTTTTTGTCGTAATATTCCCAAACTGCTAGCGCTATTTTCCCCCCATCGTTTAGTTCCACGTTTTCAACCCTGTCTCTCACAATATCGACCATTAAACCAGCACAAGCAGTATCATCAATCATAGCCCTGTTAAATCTTCCCGCACACAAGATTCCTATCTTATTCCCATACTTAAGTGCAACCTCTAACACCGCAGTTGCATTTCTAACGCATCCTACACAGACGGTGTTTGCGAATGTTGACGCTAACAATAAAGCCTTAGTGCCATTAGTGGTGGTCATTATCGCTCCCTCGTAAGTCCCAAGAAAGCAATCAAGCAGCTCGACGGGCGAATTGCCGCAATCGAAATTTGGTGGAGGTAGGCTATTCCGCTCACCCATTAAAAGCCAATCACTGCCAAGTTTTCTCTTCAAATCATACGCCTCTTCAACACTTTTAACCGGCAAAATGACCTTTCCGCCTCTTTCAAAAAAAGTGGTCATCATAGTCGTCGCACGAAGCACGTCCACTACAATCCACGCGTCAGCATATTCAAGCTCGCAAGCCGGATTAAGCATGACCTCTAACCGAATTGACATTGTTTCTCCCCTACCGTTTCGTGTTTATTTTTACTGCTATTTGATACATAATACAACTAATACAAACCTTAGAAAATAGGGGGAAAATCATGCCAGAGCAAAAGATAAAGGGTACACCTCTTTCTCAAGGCATTTCCTACGGTCGTTCTTTCTTATACGAAGCAATTCCTTTTACGAAAAGGAGTGTCGAAATTCGCAAAGAAGACGTCGAGAAGGAGCTAGTTCGTTTCAAGAAGGCACTCAAGAAAACCAAAGAATCACTCGAGAAACTAAAAGAAAGTGTAAAACGACGCCTGGGTGACGAAAAAGCTGGCATCATAGAGGCACATATATTGATGTTAGAAGATCCCATGTTTGTTGACAACATTGAAACAACTATTAAAGAAGGCAACTCCGCCGAGGACGCTGTCTTTTTAACAACGATGAAAATAAAAAGCATGTTCGAAGAAATTCCAGACCCCTACTTGCGGGAAAGGGCAGCAGATGTAGAAGACGTGGGAAGCAGGTTATACAGAAATTTAATTGGAGCAAAAGATCTGCTCTTGCTAGATATGGGGGAGCCATTAATAGTTGTGGCGAAAGACTTGGCTCCATCTGAGTTAATCGCTATTTCCGAAAACAATGTTGTGGGGTTGGTGCTATCCCAAGGCGGTCCTACATCTCACACAGCCATAATAGCAAAATCATTGAATTTGCCAACTGTATCAGGAATTGAGATGAGCTTAATCCCCGAGAACTGTTTCTTAATAGTCGACGGTACAAAAGGGGAAGTTGTAGTAAATCCTTCCCAAAGTACGCTAGCATGCGCAAGAGCAAAGATCGAAAAACTTAGGCGTGAACAAAGAGAGGCATTAAGTTTAAAAGACTTACCAGCCGTAACGCTAGATGGACTGAAAGTTGAACTGTGGGGCAACATAGCTCATCCCAACGAGGCAGGCGACGTTTTATCTTTTGGCGGAAGCGGCATCGGCCTCTTCAGGACCGAGTTTCTTTTTATGAACAGAAATGACCCGCCAAACGAGGACGAACAATTCGAGGCTTATCGCAAAACTTTAAGCGATATGAGCCCTTATCCAGTCGTTATCAGGACTATGGATGCAGGGGGCGATAAAGAAATACCCTATCTCAACATACCAAAAGAAGACAACCCCTTTTTAGGATATCGTGCATTGCGCATAGGTTTAACCGAAGAACATTTACTACTCACCCAAATTAGGGCTTTATTAAGAAGTTCTAGCTTCGGAAATCTTTACATAATGTTTCCCATGGTTTCCTCCATCTGGGAAGTGAGAAAGGCCAAAGATCTGATTCAAAAAGCAACATGCCAATTAGAAAAAGAGGGCATTAATTATGGAACTTTCAAAGTTGGCATAATGATCGAAATACCTTCTGCAGCCATTATGGCAGAGGAGCTTGCAAAAGAGGTGGATTTCTTTTCCCTTGGGACCAATGATTTAACGCAATATGCATTAGCGGTCGATAGGGGGAATGCGAAAGTATCCCGATGGTACGATCACTTGCACCCCGCTGTCTTAAGACTCGTGGCCATGACGTCTCAAGCTACAAAAAAGCAAGGCATTGAGCTTGGAATCTGCGGAGAAATGGCGAGCGATCCCCTCGCCTTGCCATTTCTTCTGGGGCTTGGATTAGACGAGCTCTCCATGTCGCCCTCCGCGATTCCCAAAATAAAAAGGTTAGTTAGAAAATTTCGCGCAGACACAGCAAGGCAAATAGCACAAAAGGTCCTTTCTATGAGAGAGGCGAACGAAATTCGAAAATATCTTGAGGAGGCGATATCGCAATTATGAATGGAAAAGTACAAATTGTATCAAAAGTTGCGCCAGGAAGTTTCGGCGACAGAAAAGTTTTAATACAAGGGTATATGATTTCAAATACAAAACCCTTAATGGTGCTGCTTCACGGGGTACACGGTTGCGCTAATTTAAAAGAAGGAAACAAGTACGCCGCTTTGGCACAAATGCTTGTCCAAAATTCGATCAACGTAATGATCATAGAAACGAGCAGAAAGACGAGAGACCGAGAGCGCTATGGAGAAGATAGAAGCAGTTGGGTAAAGGAGGCTTTTGAAGGCAAAACATATGCTATGGATTTATTTGATGTTGCAAGCGCTCTTTCGTTTATAAATAGAAATGTAAGATGTGCCTCTCTGTGGTTATGGGGTTTTTCGCTAGGAGGGTTACACTTTCTAATGATAACCGGTAGCATGCACGATAAGATTCTAAGGGAGGCAAATTTGGAAAACCCTTTACCCATAGATCTGAATGTTCACGGATTAATTCTGTCAGGAAGCGGAGATGAAGCACGCCCAGAAAACAAATTAAACGTCAATGAACCTATACTTGACTCGCTACCAGAAAAACGTTTACTCCTCCATGCAGCAAAAAACACCAAAGCGGGAAACGTATTTGCCTTTTACGGAAGCATGGACGAGACTTTTAGCAAAGAGGCATGTAGGCGTTTATTCGATCTTACACCTACCAAAAGAAGTTTTGTTATCTTAAGCGGAGTCGATCACTCTTTCAGAACAGTAAAAGGCACGCCATCAATAGCTCCATTAGCTGACATGATTAATTATTTAAAATCCTATCTATTCAAGCATCCAGGGCCATCCAGCAATAATTCCCAAAAAACTCAATATCTCTCTTCCAAACATCAATGACAAAAACGAACCAATGGCAAAAAATGGAATCATTGGGACATGATCTTTTCTTTTGACCTTTTTGGTAAGCAATAAAACTATAGCTACTAATCCCCCACTCATGAACCCAAGATACAAAGCAAGACAACCCATCCATAGCCCCATTATGCCTCCAATACTCGCAGCTATCGTAACATCACCTGTACCCATGCCACCTTGACTTAAAAACATAATAATCCATATCAAAAGACCGCACAGACAAGCCCCCAGCACGCCACTTATAAAAGCTTGCAGACCTCCGAGAAGCCTTAAAGCTAAACCCGTCACTAAAAAGGGGAAAACTAAGCGATCGTAAACGTAGCCGGAGTATATATCAGTTAAAGAAGACAGAAAAAGACAACTGAGTAATACTAAGGACAATAAAAAAGGTAAAGTTGGTCCGTAAATCAATGCTACTGCCCACAAAGATAGGCCCATTATAACCTCGACCAAAAAGCAACTTATTCCAATAGGCGCTTTACAGGTCCTACACTTACCTCTAAGAAAAACATAAGAAAAAACGGGAATGAGATCGATAATAGAGAGCGTTCTGCCACAAGCGTCGCAGGCAGAACGCTCTCTACCCCACCATTGCCTTCCCTCTATAGTCCTCTTAGCCACGACGTTTAAAAAGGAACCAAGTGCCATGCCAAAAAACAAATTCACTAAAGAAAACATTTTCGAAATCATTTGTGTCACCGCTTTAATTCTTACAAATTTCGAAGAGTTGACATTTTGTCAATTACAAGTAAAAAAGAAGGCAAAATAAGTGTCTTTAATGGATGCAAGATGAAACAACTTACCTAATAGCATACAAGGTGCCGCGTATCGTGGCAAAAACAACCGCACCTTCGCTTAATACTGGATCAGCTACAATATCCCCGTCCGATTCATATTTCCACAGCAAATTGCCACTTTTGAGATCTACCGCATAAAAATACCCATCATTGCTACCGAAATAGAGCACGCCTCCGGCATGAATGGGTGACGAATTTATAGGGCCACCAGTCTCAAAGCTCCACGCTACGTTTCCGTCATTGGAAGTTATTGCATATAATTTCCCATCCTGACCTCCAATGTAAAGCACTCCATTTACATAGGCGGGCGAAGATCCCAAAGGAGCTCCCACATATTTGTGCCATATAGGAACCACCCCTCTTAATTTCACTGAATGGACGTACCCATTATCCGTGATGTAATAAACCTTCCCATCAACATACAAGGGTGCTCCCCTCATAGGACCCTCCGTATTGCCTCCCCAACGTTCACTGCCATTCTTAGGATCCAAAGCGTGGAAACGGCCACCAAAACTTCCAACGAAAACAAATCCTTCTGCAAAGGCTGGAATACTTTGAAACCCCCTATGAGCTTTCATCTGCCATTTGTGTTGGCCATTCTTGCTGTTAATTGCGTAAAAACTGCCTTCATTGCACCCAGCATACACAGTATCGCCAGTTACTGTAACCCCAGCCATGACCGGACCGTCAACTTTAGTGCTCCATGCGACAAGACCAGAGCTTCTATTTAGGGCATATACCCTTCCGGCAAAAGTTCCAACGTAAACTTTATCTTTATCGACCGCGACCGAACCAAGGATGGATCCATCGCATTGAAATTTCCATCTTGCACTGCCATTATTAATATCGAGTGCATATACCTCCCCTTTATGATTGCCCACGTACACCGTATTGCCATCCACAATGGGAGCTCCAGTGATATTTGAGCCAGTCTCAAGCTTCCAAGCGAACACGCCTTGGGGTAAAGTTTTTATTTGAAAGTTACCCGTATTCTGCAAGTCACCCCTTACTGGAAGGGCAAAGGCACTGGTCGTATAGCTTAAAGCGCAAAACGAAAGGACCACTAACACCATCACGGCCGGAAAAAGCGATCTTTTCATGATGCCACCCCCTTTTCTCATGGTTTTAATACACCAATCAGCTTAACATACAGCTATCTTAAATTATACTCCAAGGCAGACTTGGGTCAATCAAAGCGCATCTTGAAAGTAGCGAGTTTAAAGAGATGGTAGTTTTAGAAAAAAACTAAAGGAGCAACAAGATATGTTGCCCCTTTGTATGTTAATTGGAGCCGGCGGGCGGACTCGAACCGCCAACCTGCTGATTACAAGTCAGCTGCTCTGCCAATTGAGCTACACCGGCAACCTCGCCAGCAAGATTGATTATACAAAGCTTTTAAACTTTGTCAATTAAACCATGATCTCTCCATCCTGCACGAAGGCACGCAAGCCTGCGCGGTGTATTTCACGACGACGCTTCATCTTCTTGAGTTCCTCTGTTACATACCACGCCTTGCCAGCTTCTTCTACGACCAATATAGCCCAATTTTCTCCCGGCCATACAGCATCAGCCCAGTGCCTGCGGCAACCGCGATGATGGCCCAAGACGTGTCTCCAAACGGTGTACCCATCAACCTCTAAGGAATCCAACAATTCTATCACTTCGGGAGCTATGCTTTGGTTGCAGAATATCCAAACAAACTTCATTGAGACGTACCTCCCTCTGCCTCGACAAATCTGGGCTTACGACGTATTTTCTCTTCAACAATACTATATACCACAGGAATTAACACCAAAGTCACTAAGGTAGAAAAAGATAAACCACCTATGACTGAAACTGCTAGTGGTCTCCATATCTCCGCTCCTTCACCCCGGCTTAATGCCATCGGCAGCATGCCCAATATTGTTGTTAAAGTAGTCATCAAGATTGGGCGCAAACGACGTTCTCCGCCTTCTATAAGAGCATCGCGCATGGTGTAGCCTCTAGCGCGAAGAAGGTTCACGTAATCCACAAGCACTATAGCGTTATTGACCACGGTTCCAACCAACATAACTATACCCAACAACCCTTGAAGGGAAAGATACATGCCGGTCACTAAAAGAGCCGCAATCGCTCCAGTTAAGGCAAAAGGAACGCTAAACATGATGACGAAAGGATCTAGAAAGGCTTCATACTGCCCCGTCATGATCATATAGACCAAAACTACTCCGAGCAATATCAAAAATGTCATTTGCATAAATGTTTCTTCCAAATCTTCAACGTCACCAGTCACGTCTGTCCTCATCCCTGCGGGCAGATCTATATCTTTAAGAACACCTTTAATATCTGCAGCTACCTCTCCCAAAGAACGGCCTTCTGTGTCTAACTCTATGGTAATGAGTCGTTGTCTATTTTTTCTATGAATTTCAGGGGGACCTAGTTCTTCTCTTATTTTGGCTACGTTTGTAAGCCGCACCATCTCGCCAGTTGTAGAAGGGACTAGCAGTTTATTCAACGTATCCCAAGAATGTCTTTGCTCAGGTTCAAGCCTCAACCATATTTCGTAGTTGTCCTCGCCCTCCCAATAATCCTCATCAAATTCAACGCCATAATAATAAGCCCTCAAAGCTTGAGCTACATCGTTCGTCCTTACACCCAAGAGGGCGGATCTTTCTTTGTCCACATCGACCCAAACCTCCGGCCTGCTTGCCTTTTGAGTTATTTCTACATCAACGGCTCCAGGAATTTGTTCGATCTTATTTTTAATTTTATCTCCAACTTCGAGCAGTTCATTTATATTTTCACCATATAACTCAATAACTATAGGCTTAGAAGTGCTTCCTACCATAATAGGAGAGCTAACGCTGGAACTTACTGCCTCAAATCCAGCCTTAGACTCTAAATATTGTCTTAACTGTGAGGCGACCTGAAAGCTTGACCGTTTCCTTTCTCCTTTTGGGATCAGCTCAATGCCAGCACTTCCTGTATTAGACGACTCACCTCTTAGCGCGCCCATGCCTCCACCAGAGCTACCTCCATGTATGTATACATTTTCGAGCTCTGGAATGTTATCCATAGCATAGAACATAATTTCTTTAGCCACTCTTTCAGTTTCTTCCACCCTGGTTCCCTCTGGCAACCTGAAGTTGACTCGCACGCTCCCCGTATCCGACCTGGGGATTAATTCGGTTCCGATTCGCATGAAACCGAAGACGGTAAAAAGCGCACACAATAATGCGAGGGCAATGATCTTTTTTCTGTTGTGCAATGCCCAGTCAATCGATAGGGCATAATGGCGCTCTAGCCAAATCAGGAAGCGCTTAGAGTATCGATGTATGAATAGCCTATCTTCTTGCGTCCTGAAGGTCTTGCTCCCCATCATAGGAACGAAACTTAAAGAAACAAACAGTGAAGAAGCAATGGCAAGAGACATAACAACTGATAAGGAGGAGAAAAATATCCCAATCAAACCAGTGATAAATATAAGGGGCAGCAGCACAGCCAAAGTTGTAAGGGTGGAGGCAAGCAATGCGCTTCCAACTTCGCCGGCACCCAAGGCTGAAGCAATCTGACGTTTTTCTCCATTTTCAATGTGGTAAATTATTTGATCTGTCGTAACAATGGCGTTATCAACGACCATGCCACAGGCAACAGTAAGCGCAGACAATGTCATCAAATTGACCGTGTATCCAAGTAAGCGCATGGCTATAAAAGTGGTAATTAATGAAAAAGGTATCGCACAACATATGGCAATCGTCCCGGGCAACCTGCGCAAAAACACATACGTGATCAAGAAGACTAATACCATTCCATATAAAAGTGTGGTAGCTAACTGCTTAAGGGAATCTAATATAAACTCTGACTGATCGAAGCCTATGATGTAATTTACATCAGGGGAAAATATGGATCCCTTTAACTCTTCCAAACGAGTCTTAATGCCGCTGCACACTTGAACGGTATTAGCATCGGTGTTCTTGGTCACCACCATTACCACGGAACGAGTCCCATCAGACCACCCAAACGTTGTTGGGTCTCTATAGCCATCTACCACTCTCGCCACATCTTTAAGGTAGACTGGTTTGCTGTTTAATGCTCCAACAATGGTGTAGCCCATATCCTCTATAGCTTTAAACCTGCCAGGCACGCGTAATTGATATTCCGTCAAACCTTCCTTAAAAGTACCAGCAGGCAAGTTAAAGTGCTCTCTTTGCAATACGGAAGCAATATGTTGAGCAGATAAATTGTATGCTCGTAGCTTATCTACGTCCAACAAAATCTTAATTTCCCTCTGTTCTCCACCAAATACCGACACGTCACCGACCCCCGGAATTTGTTGGATCATCTTGCTTACGTCATTGTCTACAAAGTGATACAACCCTGGAAAAGTTGGTCCGGCCTTAAAAATGACCAGCATAACGGGCAAAGCACCTGAGGTCACTTTTATAAGTATGGGGTCATCGGCATCGTCAGGAAGCCTTCTACGGATTATGTTCACCTGATCCCGTGCGTCACCCATCCTCGCATCCAAATCCTCTCCCCATTCGAATCGAAGGACAACTGCTGAGGCGTCATCACTCGAGGTAGAATTTATTTCTTTAATGCCCTGCAATGTAGCCATCCTGTCTTCCACTTCTTCTGTGACTTCCTGTTCGATATCGCTAGCTGCTGCACCTTTCCAGGTGGTAATAGCAAGTATTATAGGCGGTTCAAATTCGGGCAAAAGGTCAACCTTAATGCCAATAAAGGCCACAACCCCCAACAACAATATGGCAACAAAGGCCATTAATGTGGCAATTGGTCTTTTTACCGCAATATCCCAAAGGTTCATTCACTAACCACCTCCACGGGCACGCCATCACCTAAAGCCCGTACTATCGGCGAAATAACACCGTAGCCTTCGCTTACTCCCTCGACAATCTCGACAAGATTGCCACTTTCTATTCCGCGCTTGATAAAAGTTTGCTTCGCCTTGTTATCATCGGTCACAACGAAGCAATACCATTCCCCCGTGCCAAGCAGCTGCTTAATAGCCTCGCGAGGAAGGGATAGGCCTTTGTGTCTTCCCGCAACAACCTCAACTCTAGCAAACATGCCAGGCTTCAACGTGTCATTGGCGGGAACCCATACCTCAACTTCACCAGTTCTAGTAACGGAATCCAATGTGGGACTGATTCTCATGACTTGAGCTTCAAACGCCATGTCTGGAAAAGCATCAACTTTCACGTGGGCAAGCTGCCCTAGCTTGACTTTCGGATAATCTTTCTCCGTAATTGTTCCTTTAATCTTTACGATCTCTTGCTTTGAAATTACAAAACAAGTGTTTCCTGCTCTAACGGTATCACCGGGGTCTATATTTCGTTGAGCAATCACGCCATCGACAGGAGAAACGACATCATGGTAGCCCTTCATGATTTGAAGTTGCATTAATTGAGCTTCAGCTTGATCAAGCTGTCTTTGAGCCTGCTCAAGTTTTGCTTTTTCCACTTCATAGCGTCCCTCTATTTGGTCCAATTGCTGGCGACTTATAACTTGTTCTTCAAACAAATTTTTGTAGCGTATATAATCCTTTTCGGTGGTTTGTAGCTGACTTCGCGCCTGCGACATAGCAGCTTTTGCTGCTGCAACAGCGGCCCTTGCTTCTTCAATTTGCCTGCTGACTATGCTGTCATCAAATCTCGCTAGCCGTTGACCTCTTTTTACCATATCACCAACATCAACTAAAACCTCTAACACCGTTACATCATTTGTCACCTTGGAGGCAATAACTGCCTTTTCCTTGGGCTCTGCTGTGCCCACAAAGGTAACCAGGTCTTCAAATTCTATAACAGTAGGCTTCACGACAGAAACCTTTATGACCTCCTGGAGATCTGCAACATTATTTTGGTCTTTAGGCTTATTTCCATCTAATACTCTCACGCCCACTATTGCCGCAAATACCAATGCAATCACTACTATAACGATAGTCTTGATCTTCATTCAGTTCCCTCCTTGCTGTTCTCATTGCCATTACCAAGGTCTCCTGTCGTAAAATCCTCTTCCATTACGCCTATCGCATAAATCAGATCACTATAAGCCGAATAGGCGTCATATATCGCGTTTACAAAACTTGTGTTCGCGTCGGTCAAAGCCGTCCTTGAATCCAAAACATCTATGTTGGTCCCTACTTGTTCGACGTAACGCTTGAGTGCCATGCGATAGTCTTCCTCAGCCGTCCTAACCTGATCATCTGCTACGCGCACCCTTTGCAAAGCTGATTCCATATTTTGCCACGCTGTGGAAACTTCCAGTCGAATTTGATTTCTAAGGTCATCAATCATGGCAAGCAATTCTCTAGCCATTGCTCTATTTTCCTCAATTTTATTTTTAACTTCTCCTCTATCGTACAATCTCCAAGAGGCTATGATCGATACGTTCCAATCGTCCTCGTTTGGGAAAAACTCGTCTTCATAATAAAAAACCTCTCCCTGAAGATATACGTTAGGTCTCGCTTGCCCAGCCGCAGCTTTAGCCAGCTCTTCTGCTGCTTTTCTCGAATCGTCCAAAGAGACAAGTTCGGGACGATACTGCAAAGCCATAGCGTAAGGATCTATTTGAGGTAGTGGCGGGCAGGCCTCTTCTTCAGGAGTTATTTCTGGCACTTGGAGAAAAGAAAGAGTAATGCCTACTGCCTTTTCTAAGGCACTCAAAGCCACTCGTGTTCCATTTTGGGCCTGTATCAAATTTAATTCCGCCGTTGAAACGTCAACCTTTGTTCTCAAAACTTCATTTAACGCTACAATGCCCTGTTTGTAAAGAGATTCTGCCTGCTTTAAATGCTCTAAAGCCAAATCGTAGCTTTCCTGAGCAACCCTAAGCTGGGCCCTAGCTCTTTGCAAATCATAATAGGATTTCCTAACATCGTTTCTAACCATTTGCCTAGTACGAAGTAAATCTGCTTCAACAGCCTGACGATTCAGAGTAGCAGCTCTTAAAGAGGCCTCAAGACCATCTCCGCTATATAAGGTGTGCGTCAAAGTCAAAGCAGCTTTATAGGTGTCACGAAATTTGGTCTCCCTTAATCCTCCGCCATATTCATGTAAGTAGGATAAACTTGAATCAAGTTTAGGTGCCAATTGGGAAGCACTCTGAAGCTCTAACGCCCGAGCTTGATTTGCTTGTTCTTGTGCAGCCCTTAGTAAGGGATTATGTTCCTCAGCTGCAACTATCAAGTCAACGAGATTATATTTGGTCTCGGTTTGAACTTCTCCTCCCCACGCATTTTTGTCCATGACAAGCACTAGAAACACCAAACAACAAAAAGCCAACATGAATAAAAGACGCCTCTTAATGATATTTGACACTTTCGTTACTCATCTCCCCTCATTACTAGATCTACTACAACTTTCCAGGACACTACAGCTTCCTGTGCATCCATCACGCTGCCTAGACATGATAAAAGACCTAATATTACTAAACGCAACAGCAAAAATACTGATTCCTTTTTCGCATCTGCAAAACTAGCGAGCACACTTTCATCACTTGACTTCTTTATATAGGAAGTCAGATCCCTTGCAATTTTTTTAAACTCTTCTCTTCCGCGCTTAGCCTGGACTAGCAAATCCATCCAAATAAGCACACTTTCTGGGTCTTCGCCGAAAGCCTCAAGGATAAGTCTTCCTCTTCTGTAAATGAATTCTGCCATGTCCGTAACGTCGCAAACGTTAGATCTAAAGATCTGTTTCATCTTCTCGACTTCCAAAATTAAAACGGTACGATAAAGCTCAAACTTATCGCTGAAATGCCAGTATAAAGTCCCCTTGCTTACACCTGCCTTCTTGGCAATGGAATCGACGCTCGTTCCATGATATCCTTGTTGCGCAAATAAATGGCGTGCTGCACTGATAATATTATTCTTGGTATCCGTCATTTATCACCCTCCTGACCATTCAGTCTAGATAATTAGGATAAGCTGTTTTACTCTATTTGTAAAGATAGAAATCCCTAGTCTTAATATTGAAAAAACCTCAATGAAGGAATGATAACAAAACAGCAAGAAAACTTTTATTTTTTCACCGCAAGCAATCTGAGAGATTATAACAAGTACTTGCGACCTCAATATCATGCAGGAACCTTTCTATATTAACGTTAAACTTCTCGTCACAGGTAATGCCACAAAATTCTTAAAAATCGAGACCGAGCAGATTAACATACGTTGCCAGCAAGATAAAAGACGGGGGCTTAAAATCCCCCGTCTCAAACTATAAACCCTTGCACCAAGAAACACTAAAAACTTATCGCTTGGAGTATTGATAAAGGGCTCTTGCCTTTCTTCTACCGAATTTCTTTCTTTCTACCATCCTTGGGTCTCGCGCAAGCAAATCTGCTTTCTTTAAAACCGGTCTCATTTCAGGATCCAAAGCAAGTAAAGCTCTTGCAATTCCGAGCCTTACTGCCCCCGCTTGACCGCTTAGACCTCCTCCATGCGCCTTTACGATGACATCGAGCTTGCCTTCCATCCCAGAGACCTTGAGCGCTTCTAAAGCATGAAGTTGCCATAGCCGCCTGGGGAAATATTCTTCAACACTTCGCCCGTTTATCGTAATATGACCCTTGCCTGGACGGATTCGCACCCTAGCGATAGATTCTTTTCTCCTGCCAGTGCCCCAATAATATGTCGGTGACGGCAAATATTTTTCCCTCCTTTTTACAAAATTTTACGAACTAACAGTCGTCAATTCTCTATATCTAATTATATGTGCACGATTAATGATAAATTCGTTACTAATATTTTTGAATTAAAATGCAATCGCCTGATGGTCGCCATTCTTTTCGTGCACTTAGCCATATAACAGCTCACGTCACAGCGGCAAGTTAAATATCTAAAACCTCTGGCTTTTGAGCTTCGTGAGGATGATCAGGGCCGGCATAAACTTTTAATTTCCTTTCATATCTTAGTCTATTGCGCGGCAACATTCCCTTGACCACAACCTCAACGAGTCGCTCCGGCTTTTTCTCCAGCAATACATTATAAGGTACTGCCTTTAAGCCTCCTTTATAGCCGCTGTATCTGTATATCACTGATTGGGTAGCCTTTCTGCCTGTCAATTTTACATTAGATGCGTTAACCACAATTACAAAATCTCCCGTATCTACATGGGGAGTGTAATTAGGCTTGTGCTTTCCCATTAATATTTGGGATATGCGTGCTGCAAGACGACCTAAAGGCACATCTGTTGCATCGACTAAATACCATTTGCGCTCTCTCTCTATGTCTTTAGGCTTTGCCATAAAAGTCTTATACCCCTGCATTTAAAGTTCCTCCTTCAATTGCCTGCATAATAAAATAGCCATCTAAACACAAACAAGTGGGCTTCGACCCGCCTGAGTAATATCTTCTATCTTTTCATGACTTGAAAACAGAGCAAAACTCCTGGTGCGGAGTTATTCTATACAACCTCATCCGTCCATGTCAAGGAAAGATTCCTCGAAGGTCTGTTCAAGTAAATATCTAGAATAAGGTTTACAAAAACCTCCTAAGCCTGGGATTATGTTCTATGCCGGGAAACCTGCCCCTTTTAGCAATGGGTTTTCCATTAATTACTTTCAAATCCATGGTCATATCCCTGGGAGTAGCATGGGCGATATAACTCCCAACACCAAATATATCAGCTCCTGCTTGCGAAAGCAGTTGTATACGTTCGGGATTTAAACCACCTGAAGCAACTATCCGAACATGAGAAAACCCCTCTAAATTCAACCTCCACCGTACTTCCTCCACTAAGGCCGGAGAAACCCCGCCCCTTTCGCCTGGTGTGTCCAAACGCACTCCATCAAGCTTCTTCTTTAAGGCCCGCGCTACCAAAAGTGATTCTTCTGCCTCGTCTTTGAAAGTATCTACTAATATTATTCTGGTTTCGCTCTCAGGCAAAACGTTGTCATATAAAATAGCAGTTGTAACGGTATCGCCCACAATTAATACTGCAGCATGGGGAATGGTCCCCTGAGGTTCTGCCCCAGCCAATTTAGCTCCCAATATACAACTTGCACCCGCGCAACCACCAGCAACCAGAGCAACTCTTTCCATGACTGGCGCAACAGCGGGATGAACATGACGTGCACCGAAACATAATACCGGTTTACCATTCGCAGCCCTTACGCACTCCCTGGAGGCCGTTGCCCATCCGCTCGAACTTGCCAAGAAACCTAAAATGACGGTCTCATACATTCCAAAAGCACCATAGGGACCATGAATTCTACATACGACCTCTTTTGGAGAAAAGGGCGTACCTTCCTCCAAGGCATATACCTTTACCCCTTTGTCTTTCAATAAAGCTAAAACTTCTTGTAGTCCTGCAAAAATCCCGGCTTCCTTAGAAAAGATCTCAGCCACGACGGGAGCATCTAAACTACCGTTTTCCCGAAGCAAATCCCTCGTCTTCACAAAATAGACATCAGTGGTACATCCGGCCATAATTTCATCGTGATTAGCACTGAAAAATGCCCTTGGAGCGATTTGCAGGGAAGTAACATCTTCAAAATATTCAATGTCTTTCATGATTTTTCACCTCGCGCTCATGAGGACTAATACAAGCGAGGTCAACATAAACAGTGCAAGCAAAAGCACTGTTATCTTGCTTAGCCCAGAAAGACGCTGCCACTGACCGGAAGACATATCTGCTTGCGTCCCACCTCCAAAGACGCCAGCAAAACCACTTTGCTTTCGTTGTTGTAGAATAATAACTCCCATCAGGGCAAAAGCAATTAAAATATGCAAAATAGCTATGACCAAAAACATCCCACGTGCCTCCTAATATTTGCTATTATTTAAACAATCACTCCAAAGATCTTTTATATGTTTCCTTTGCAAGTTTTCATTAAATTTAGACCAAAACTTTAGTTTTCCCGCTTACAACCATCTCTGCCATCTGCATGGCCAGGACGGACAACCCGGTTCAAGCAACAAACCGCAGAGCATATATTCGACTTGTTATTCTAACACATTTTGGCTTTTAAACATATCGCAGAGAGCTTTTGCCGCTATATACCTGTGCGATATGCGATGCTTTGCTTCAGCCTCCAGTTCTGCAAAGGTTTTTTCATACCCCTTTGGCACAAAAATAGGATCGTAACCAAATCCGTTGTCTCCCTTTTTGACTTGAGACACCTTTCCGTAACAAATGCCCACGGTCAACCATACCTGCGACATCTTTGGCAAAACGAGGGCAATAGAAGCTACGAAGCGCGCCTCTCGATTTTCAACCCCATTTAATTTATTTAACACCCAAAGAATTCTTAATTCATCATCTTCTGCTATCCTTGCAGAATGCACTCCAGGTTCGTTGCACAAGGCCGTTACTTCAATCCCGCTATCATCTGCTAAGGCAGGCATATTCAATATCTCGCTCCATGCCGACGCCTTATGTAACGCATTTTCAGAGTAGGAATTGCCAGTTTCTTGAACTTGAATGTCAACTTTGGTCACCTCTGGGCCAAATAACAGTTCAACAGGGGCTTCTCTTAGCAAAAAGACCATTTCACGATATTTATCCCTGTTTTTACTGGCAAATACAATCCTACTTTTAGACAACCAGCGGTCCTCCTTTTTTCGATATAAAGAAGCTCTATAAAAACAAAAATTTGGCAACATTATCAGCTTTATGGGTTTTGTTCATGACCTTGGCGCCAATCGCCAGGAAACGGACAAATCAACAGGAGCAGTTACTGTCACATCCTTACCTTCAACTAAAAACTTTACTTCCTTAATGGGGTCAAAATTTTCTATAATGGTGCGAAGCAGGGCCGTCATAAAGAGTAAAGCTTCGTCTTTATTTAATTTTTGCAAAGAAGAATAAAATGGCGCACTCATGTTTAGATACATAATCTCACCGTTCCGAAAAACATGAAGTATTCGACTATTTCCTTCTATTAAGCCCTTGGATCTCATTAGTGATATCCACTGTTCTAAACTGGCTACAATATTCTCTTCTGGAATGCTTGGCACTAACCTATAAGTTGCTACACCTAAAGTACCATTTTCGGGCAGAAACAGCTTAATTTCAGCTACTTGTCTTTCGGTTTTAAAGCCCTCTTCATTTTTTTCAACAACAATCTCTCCGGGGACATACAATTTTTTGCCAAATATCTTCAGCATTAGTCCCGATCCATAATATCCCAATCCGAATAAAATCATAATTAGACATGCCCAGGCAATGATACGATATGGCAGAGGAGCCTTCTTTGAGATTTCTTTCTGCTCTTTATCTCGCCTTCGTGGCAATTCTTTATTTCTCATGAAAACCAATCCCCCCAAGATCTACATACTGCGCAAGTAAGACTCTATACCATCGGCTAAGCTGTCAGCAACTCTTTTTTGATAATTCGCGTTCGCTAATAAAGCGGCTTCCGATTTATCTGTCAGAAATCCCATCTCGACCAAGACCGCGGGCATTGTCGCTCCCCTAAGCACGAAAAAGGGTGCTTGGGCTACTCGTCGCATGTTCAATCCAGAGTGATTACCTGCTTTATACAAAACTTCAGCAAAAGACAAACTTTGTTCAATCTTAACGTTCTGCTCCATGTCTCCTAAAATCTGCAATAAGAGTTTTGTTCGTTTATCAGCAATTTTATTCACGTCGTCTGTTCCCTCACCAAGCTCCCTATTTTCTATCAACGCTAGCTTCATGGCGTCCTCATCGGTTGGTAGGGCCATTATATAGATCTCAATTCCCCTGGCACTTCGGCCTGCCGGCAAAGCATTACAATGAAGACTCACAAATAAATCCCCATCCCAGTCATTAGCGAGTTTTGTCCTCTCATCAAGTCGCAAATATATATCCTGCGAACGCGTCAGCCTGGCTTTTATCCCACGCTTCTCGAGAACCTTTATCAGAATTTGGCCGACTTTTAAATTGATGTCCTTTTCCCTGATGCCGTTTGCTACTGCCCCTGGATCTTTGCCTCCATGGCCCGGATCAATTACAACTAACCGTGGTTTAGAGCCCTTTGGCGCTGCCCTTTTTGGGTCGTCACGAACTTGAGAAGGCACGAAAATATCATCAGTACTTTTTTGAGATGTAACGTCGCTACTTAAGCCCTCATTTATAAAAAAGTCAACCACATATCGAGGCGGTGAAGACAGATTAAAATAAGATATCCTATGAAATGAATGCTCAATTTCAATAATCGCTGTCCCATTTCTTTGATTTACCGAGACTTCAGGAAAGGGTCCCTGCTGTTTAATGTCTTTGACCAGATCATCCACAAGCACTCCGTTAAATTTAAGCACCAACTTAGACGGTTTTTTTTCTACAAAAGGAGATACATCAGAAGATAGATCTAAAACCAGTCTGACTCTATCTTCCCATTGGCCCCACCGTAGTCCAACGATCTTAGTCGCAAAAGACGCTGAGCTGCTTTGTTCTATTTTTTTGACGTCTCCCCGAACAATTACATCGCTGACGACAAAATCATCTGTGGTTGCCTCAGTCTTGCCGGCCCATTTTAAGGTCTTGCCGTCGCCTACGAGAGGTGTTAGCAACTTTAAAGTAGTATTTGCCTCAAGCCACCAATGTCCATCTTTGTACGTTGGGATAGAGGTGAGGGGAATTATATTATGCCCATCCCTTTTAGCCACCGCAGCACCAGGCACCAGTTCAAGGGTATTTTCCCCCTTTTTAGCCAAAAAAGATTTTTCGTTGGAGCTAACCTCCAGCTTAAGCTTGGCTGCAACAACGTCTATGGGTGCTAAGTTGTGCTCATTCACTTTAAGGACCAAGACGTAGCCGAGATTTTCAACGCCATGCCATAAAATCCACTTTTCTGCAGCATAGACAACATCCTTGGCTGCCAATGCTGGTAACAATAAAAGAAACATAAAGACAAACAAATACTTAATCTTCTTAATTTCCTGCCGACGCCACATCTTCAATCACCAAAGAAGGAGACCCCACACTCCCATAAAATTTTAAATCGCTTCCTACCTCCACTACGCGGGACAAAATATCATAAATATTGCCCGCTATTGTCATTCCAGAAACGGGCTCTTCAATCATGCCCTTCTTAATACAAGCACCTTTAACACCTAGCGATAGATCGCCAGTTGTTGGGTCAAAGGTATGTAGGCCAAGCAAATCCACCACATAAATTCCAAAGTTTATACCGCTTAGAAGGCTTCGCAAATTTCTGGTGCCAGGCGTTATAAAGAGGTTTGAGGCTCCCACTTCAGGCAAGGAACCTGTCCCCCGAACGCAGTTGCCCGTCGAAGGAACCCCGTCCATCCTTGCGTGTTCTAAATTATATAAAAAGTTGGTCAATATTCCACTTTCAAGCAAAACCGTTCTTTGAGCAGGGACACCCTCTCCGTCAAAAGCGTAACTTCCTATGCCCCTCTTTACGGTTGCATCGTCGACTAAATTAACATTACAGGAGACAATCTGATGGCCCAACTTGCCTGCGAGCCACGATTTGCCCTTATGAACGCTATCCGCTAAAAGAGAATCTTCTAGCAAAGACACGATCGAAGCCGCGGCCACACTATCCAATACCACAATATATCTGCCGCTTTTAAGGGGGTTGCCGCCCAAGGTCAAACCCGTCCTCTGTACTGCATGCCTAGCTATACTCAGATAATCCAGATCATTTGCGTAACGACGCTCTTCTCCAAAACCACCTATTTCTACCTTGTTGTCGTCGCTCATTATTAGTGTAACATCACACCTAGCAACTGTCTCCCTTTGCCATCCATAAAACCCTGCGCTAGACAAATAAAGTGTCTGTTCATAACCCTCTCCATAAAAAGCCTCTCGTATCGATGTAACTCGCTTATCGATACAGCGTACTTCATCAGAAATTGAGGAACATATCTTCTCTCCACGTTCAAAACCAGGACCTTCAGCTATAAGGGGGTCGAAAATATCTTGGTCTTGAAAGGCTCTATTGCACTCATGATTTAATCCGGCAAAAGGATTAGGATCGTTGTTCTGACAATTATAAGTTGCCCATTCAATAACTTGAGTCAAGACATCTTTGGTCAACATGTTAGTATAGGCAATACCTTGCCTGCCTTCTGCATCGATGACTCGCAAGCCTAAAGATACCGACTGACCTTCAAGTTTTTCATCTAGATCGCCATCCATAAATGAAAGAGCAAATGAAACGTTGGCCTTATATAATACATCTCCTTCTTTGATGTCTTTCCTGTTCTGCAGTCGATCCAGCATCCAATAGGCCACAGACTCTACAAACTCTTCTTTCGGCAAATCTATCGTAATCGACATAACTCTTCCGCGATGACCTTTGCAGCCTTCTCAACATCTTCGAAACTTACGTCGCGGTGCGTAACCAACCTTATCTTCTCAGGAGTAGGGTTAAATAAAACGCCCCTTTGCCTACATTTTTCTGCTAAAAGGGCCTCATCTACGGAACTTTCTACGTCAAAATATACCATATTTGTGGGTTTTGACACCTCTACCACCTTGACTCCTTCGCTCGTCAAACGATCTTTTAGAATTTTTGCCTTTTCATGATCATGTCTTAGGTCAGGATAATTTCTCAAAGCTATTATGCCAGCAGCAGCAATAACTCCTGCTTGGCGTAAACCACCACCAACTCGCTTCCGCCAATGCCTGGCCCTTCTTATGTAGTCCTTACTGCCACAAATAAGCGACCCTATCGGGGCTCCTAAGCCTTTAGAGAGGCAAAATTGCACTGAATCCACCGACTCAGTGTAAACTATCGGTTCCACTCCCCAGGCAATGGCAGCATTAAATATTCTGGCTCCATCAAGATGTACAGAAAGTCCTCTATTTCTAGCCAAGCTAACCATTGATGAAAAATCTTCGGGGGATATAGCAACACCTCCACAAGCATTATGGGTGTTTTCTAGACACAGCAATTTAGCCGGGGCGTAGTGAACATTTTCAGGCCTACAAAAAGACAATACTTCTTCAGGCTTTGGAATGCCATCGCCATCGTTCACGCAAAGAGGTACAAGCCCACCTAAGGCTGACAATCCTCCTCCTTCGTTAACATAAATGTGACTTTTATAACCCAATATGACTCCATCTCCACGATTGCAATGAGTGAGCAAAGAAACTATATTTCCCATTGTTCCTGAACAAACGAATAAGGCTGCCTCTTGGCCTGTTATTTCTGCAGCGAGTTGCTCCAATTTTATTACCGTTGGATCTTCTTGATAAACGTCATCTCCAACTTCTGCTTCGGCCATAGCCCTCCTCATTTCAAAAGAGGGTTTAGTCACGGTATCGCTCCTTAGATCGATAATTGACATTGTTTATTCTCCTTCCTTAAATTACGAAAATTTACAAAACCTAATTTAGAGTAAGCGCAATTTTGACCAACTAGGGCAAAATCTGGCTAATCTAAATTATAATACAAAGTACGAATCTAATTGACCTGGCGCCATATTTGGCTCTAAAAAGTCCCTCCAATTTACTCCAGAAGTCAGCTATAAGAAATTGCTTTTATGGAGGTTGAACAATGTTTAGCAAAAGAGATTTTTTTAAATTCACACAAAGTAAATCGTATGTCTCAGGCATAGACTTGGTTGCACATGAAGAAAATATTTTAATAACGGTAAACAAATCACCCTTTGTGACCCTAAGAGCTTCACGAAGCGATCTAAGAGAACTAGCAATAGGTCATTTATTAACCTGTGGTGTTATAAAGCGTTACGACGACATAAAACACATAGAAACAGCAGATGATTACGTTGTGAACGTCGAGTTGAAGACAAAGCCATCACTACAAGAAAAAAGCGACTTCAAATATATCGATGCAAACTGGGCAATTAATGTAAAAATAATTTTTGATGGCATGAGATTGCTTGAAGATGCTCCGTTTTACAGGAAAACTGGTGCCTTTCATGGGGCTATTCTAATGCATAATAGTGGACACCAATACTTTTTGTTAGAAGACATATCTAGGCATAATGTCGTAGAAAAAGCTATAGGCAAGGCCTTAGAGAAAAGGGTCAAAATGGAAGAATGCCTAATGTTGATTTCAGGAAGATTAATGTGCGAATTAGTAAGTAAAATCTTAATCGCAAAGATCCCGATATTAGGCAGCGTTTCAGCGACTACTTGCGAAGCAATAGAGATGGCCCAAAAGTACGGAGTTACTTTAATCGGGTTCATACGAGAAGGAAGAATGAATGTTTATACACACCCCGCTAGAATTACCGATTTTTTTCTTGGCTAAAGAGATTAACTCCTCTGGCACCATGTGATTTGGGACATCAATACCCATCTCAAAGCCAGGCCTGATTGACCCGTGAAAATCACTTCCAGCGGTTGGCTGTAAATCAAATTTATCCGCTAACTTTAGGAAACTAAAAATATCCTCAGCTCTGTGGTGACTTGAGTAACACTCCAATCCCCATAAACCGAAACTCTTAAGTTTTTCGAGCAACTTCTCCAATTCATCGAAGGTCAAACGCATTTCGCCCGGATGAGCTAAAACAGATAACCCTTTCGCGTTATTTATCAGTGCAATACACCTTTCAGGTGAAAGAGTTTTCCTGGCAACGTAAGCCGGCGCACCTCTACCAAGATATTTAACAAATGCTTCTTTAATATCAGAAACATAACCTTTTCTAAGCAACACCTTTGCAATATGGGGTCTTGCTATCACCTCGCCTTTTGACTCTCTTGCAACCTCTTCAAGCGTAATCTCCATACCCAAGGACCTGAGCTTTTCACATATGGCGACGTTTCTTTCATGCCTGTGCATTCTAATAGTCGCTAAAGCTTTTTGCAGTAAAGGATCATCGTAGTCAAAACCATAACCCAAGATATGAACAATACAACGATGTTCAGCGGAAAGCTCAATGCCGCTCAAACCAGCTAGTTTATGAACGATACAGGCTCGTTCAAACTCCTCCAGACCACCTGTCGTATCGTGATCAGTAAGAGATAGCAAAGATATTCCCTTTTCTTTTGCCTTTGATACTAAATCCGAGGGAGATAAAGTCCCATCAGATGCAGTGGAGTGAACATGTAAATCTATTAACAAGAGATATCAC
>ERZ773359.108-NODE-108-length-101848-cov-6.298645_pt1 | contig 101848 bp, 90 predicted proteins | sample MGYA00374955_ERZ773359 | MGnify/ENA primary metagenome ERZ773359 (study PRJEB29098, sample SAMN04486028) | biogas fermenter metagenome | study: EMG produced TPA metagenomics assembly of the Biogas fermentation microbial communities from Germany - Plant 4 DNA1... | reverse complement strand
CATATTTTTATATCATCACATAATCTAAGGATTATGTAAACGTTTCCCGATTCGATATCGTTTTCCTGTCTTTCTGATTATTGGGTAAATTTCTGAGATTTTTACTTGCACCTATTTATTATGCAAATTAAGTGCCATACAAGGTTCATTTTTTTATAAAAATAAACCTTGAATTACAGCACTATATCGTGAATTAAAACTTAAGAAGTATATGTTTATTTCATTTTGAAATAGAATTGTATTAAAAGTTGCATTTTAATCTTTAAAATTGAAAAGTTGTGTGAGAAAGTATATTATAGTCTTGAAATTTCATATTTATCCGCTATCTTATTTAATAATTCTACAACCTCGATGTCAATGGGAATTCCTTCCTTAATCCTCATATCCATCAAGTTGTGTTCAATCTCACCAGCCATAAATATTTCGTTATCTCCCTTGGGAGGAAGAGCTTTAATTTTATTGATTACTTTATCTACGTTACTTTTATATAGGTTAGGCTCTATAAAACTTGCAATATTTATTGCTACGAATACATGGCTGGTCTTAGCCGGACCGCTCATATCAGTAACTGTTTTAACTTCACCAGTCATGGCAGTATCCGTCAAAATACCTGTCAGTAAATCTATTATGAGAGATAATCCAGAGCCTTTAACGCCACCAATAGGAACTAAACTTCCTTTTAAGGCTTCATTTGGATCAGAGGTGGGATTACCATCCTTATCCAGCCCCCAATCCATAGGCATTTCTTTATTTTGCAATGCATACATTCGGATTTTTCCTCTAGCTACTGTTGACATGGACATGTCTAACACTATGGGCTTATTGTCTTTAGCTGGAACAGCAATAGTCAATGGATTTGTGCCAAGGAGGGGCGTCTTTGTTCCAAAAGGAGCGATTGCCGGTGAAGAATTAGTAATTACTAGACCAATCATGTCCTTTTCCAATGCCATCATAGAGTAGTAGGATGCAACTCCGAAATGATTGGAATTCTTTACCGCTACCATTCCGATACCATACAAACTTGCTATATCCATGGCCTTTTTCATAGCCTTGTAACCTGCAATTTGTCCCATACCATTATCTGCATCCAACAAAGAAACTGCCGCTGCCTGATTGTTGGTAAACTCCATGACAGCATTCTTGTTTATAAGACCTTTTTCCATCCTTTCAACGTAAGTAGGAAGCCTTACGATGCCATGGGAAGTAATATTTCTCATTTCCGCAAAAAGCAATGTGTCACTTATAATTTCAGCATCCCTTGAGTTAAAACCGGCTTTGATAAGGATGTTTATACAAAACTCATTCAGTACATCAATATCATATAATATTGGTCTGTCCACAATACCACCTCATTACACTGAATTTTATATTACAGTTGTGCCACTCCCGTGTCTCTTGCGGTCTGTGCAACTGCCTTCGCAACAGCTGGTCTCACTCTTTCATCAAAAGGCATGGGTATAATATAGTCTTCTGTAAGTTCTTCATCAGAAATAAGTTGTGCCAAAGCTTCAGCTGCTGCTATTTTCATTTCTTCATTAATTGTTTTTGCCCTGACATCAAAGGCGCCTCTGAATATTCCAGGAAAGGCAAGTACATTGTTTATTTGGTTAGGATAGTCGCTTCTACCAGTACCAACAACTTTAGCTCCAGCCTTTTTAGCTAATTCTGGATCTATTTCAGGAACTGGATTAGCCATTGCAAATATTATAGGATCCTTATTCATGCTTCTAACCATTTCTTCCGTAACTATATTTGCTTCCGACACACCTATAAATACGTCAGAACCTACAAGGGCATCGGCTAAAGTTCCTTGCTTATTATTTTTATTGGTAATCTCTGCTAATTCTTCTTTAGCCCAATTCATTCCTTTTTCTCTGCCCTTATAAATTATTCCTGTTCTATCTACAAGTAATAAATCCTTAACTCCTACATTAAGAATTATTTTTGCTATGGCAACACCTGCTGATCCAGCACCGTTAATTACCACAACCAAGTCTTCCATTTTTTTGCCTGTAACCCGCAGTGCATTCATTAATCCTGCCAAAGTTATTATTGCGGTACCGTGCTGATCATCATGGAAAACAGGAATTGATAGTCTTTCCTTAAGTTTATTTTCAATTTCAAAACATCTGGGAGCAGAAATATCCTCCAAGTTAATTCCCCCGAACACCGGCTCGATCATTTCTACTATTTTAACTATTTCATCTGGATCCTTTGTTTTAACACATATAGGAAAGGAATCCACACCACCGAACTCTTTAAATAAAACAGATTTTCCTTCCATAACTGGAATGGCCGCATAAGGTCCTATATCCCCTAGTCCCAGTACAGCGGAACCATCTGAAATTACCGCTACTAAGTTTCCTTTTGATGTATAGTCGTAAACAGCATTTACATCTTTATCTATTTCCTTGCAGGGTTCGGCAACACCAGGAGTGTAGGCTAAACTTAAACTTTCTTTATCCTTTACAGCTACCTTGCTCATTATATTTAATTTTCCCTGATTATCCTTGTGTAATTTTAATGCACTATCTCTTAATGACATATCATACCTTCCTTATACTATTTTGTATTTTTCTTTACCTATTCTATACAGGTCATTACCTTCCCTGTCAATTACTACGGTAACCGGAAAATTTTCAACTCTTAATTTATATATTGCTTCTGCTCCTAAGTCGGGAAATGCTATTACTTCAGACTCTTTTATAGCTTCCGCAAGTAATGCTCCTGCTCCACCTATGGCAGCAAAATAAACACAGTTGTATTTTCTTATTGCATCTACTACCTCCTTATTCCTGAGTCCCTTTCCGATCATTCCTTTTAATCCATGTTTCATTAATAAGGGGGCATATGCATCCATTCTGCCGCTAGTAGTGGGACCTGCGGAACCAATTACCTGTCCTGGTTTTGCTGGGCAAGGGCCTACATGGTAAATAGTCTGATTTTCAATGTCCATGGGAAGTCTTTCTCCCTTTCTAATTAATTCCACCAACCTTTTATGAGCCGCATCACGACCTGTATATATAATTCCGTTCAATAATACCCTGTCCCCTGCTTTAAGTTCATTTATTACTTCATCCGTTAAGGGAGTGTTTATTATTTTAGACATGTGCCACCTCCTAAATAATTGCTTCCTGATGCCTTGCCACATGGCACTGAATATTAATAGCAACAGGCATGCTTGCTATATGGGCCGGGAAAGTTTCAATGTTTACCGCCAAAGCAGTAGTCCTTCCCCCAAATCCCTGAGGACCTATACCTAATTTATTAATTTCTTCAAGTAATTCTTTTTCCAACTTGGCTATCTCAGGATTAGGATTATGTTGGCCGACAGTCCTTAGCAAGGCTTCTTTAGCAATTAAGGTAGTTTTTTCTATGGTACCTCCTATACCTATTCCCACAATAATCGGAGGACAAGGATTTGAACCAGCCTTATCAACGGTATCAATAACAAATTTCTTTATTCCTTCCACTCCATCTGAAGGTTTAAGCATGGCTAAAGCACTCATGTTCTCACTCCCGCCGCCCTTTGGTGCCAAAATGATCTTTACTTTATCCCCAGCTACTATCTTTGCATGTATTATTGCAGGAGTATTGTCCCCAGTATTTTTTCTTACAAGGAAGGGATCATCTACCGCTGACTTTCTCAAATATCCATTTTTGTATCCTCGCCTTACCCCTTCATTAATGGCCTCGTTTAAATCTCCTCCCGTTAATCGAACATCCTGACCTAATTCCAAAAAAATTACTGCAAGTCCTGTATCCTGACAAATAGGAACCTGGGTTCTTCTTGCTATTTCCTGATTTTTTAATATGTCTTGCAAAATTTCCTTCGCAAGGGGAGATTCCTCTTTTTTTAATGAATCCTGCAAAGCTTCTTTTACATCCTCAGGAAGATAATAATTCGATTCTATACAGAGCCTTTCTATAACATTCGCTATTTCTTTGACATTTACTTCTCTCATCTTCCCACATCCTTCCGGCATATATTAAATTATAACTCTCCCGTGCTTATATAATAAACACAGGAGAGGAAAAAACTAGTCTGCTACTTGAGGGCTTCCTTCTCCGGCTTTCAATTGGATTGCTTCCGGATAGTATCTACGAACCATTTCAATTACTATTGATGCCTGTCTTGCCATGTCTATTCCATTTTGAGCTGTTGTTAGTTGACCGTGACCACCAACACAAGAGTTACCGGTCTTTAGGTATACAGGTGCACAGCAACGAACCATTTCAGGTGCTTCATAAACACGGATAAATCCGCCTGATCCGGGAGGATTGTCTGTATGTAAATCTAGGGGTACATCCACAGCCTGTCTTAAAGCTGCTAACATTGGAAGGGTTAGGTCTCTTACAGGGTTAATTGAGTCAGCTCCTAATCTTTCTAACAATTTAAAGCTTGCAGGATTTCCTTGTCCGTTGTGGGCAGAGTTTTTAAATTCCATGTCTGCAGGAAGTTCTCCAGCCTTTCTAGCTTCATTTAATACCCATAATAAACCTTCATCATAAACTATAAGTCCTCTTATACCTGCTTCAGCAATACGTTTTGCATCTTCGATAGCTCTAGCAACTTGTTCCTGTCCTCTAAGTCTGTAAGCAATAACTCTTCCCTGTTCGCTCATACGAGTGGCACTAGTGTCGTAAGCTGCCCTAGGTCCTATGGAAATATTTAATCCTGCACCGTGAGCTTTACAAATTGCAGCATACTCTTTTAATTCTGAAAAGGTGTGACGAAAAGCACCGTAAGTTTCATCAACTCTGTTAATTTGAATTCCCAATCTTTCTGCCTCTTCGATTAAAGCTTTGCAAGCTACAGCAGTATTAATAGTAGGAACTTCTATTCCGAAATGAGCTCCGCTGGGGAATCTTTTTTCGGAAGTAGGTAAATCATACGCATCACCTTTTGGTAATCCTATACTGGCTAAAAATTCTCTCGTTTTTTCCATCATTTTTGGTAATCCTCCATAATCTTTTTAGTAGTAATCAAGCTTGAATTATAAATGCATATGCCATTCCGGACTTGGCACTAATATTTATTTGAAAATATTTAGAGCAATTACCATGCCAATTTCTTAAATAATTATAAAAAATATTTTCGAAAAAGAATAAATAGTTTAATTTCAATCATTTTCATATGAAATACTTTCATACTTTTGTGCAGATTATATATTTCAGGAGCCATCTTAGGTTTACATTCTTTTCAATTTGAAATGCTTGAAAACAATTTGAAAGAATTTTGAAATGTCCAATGATAATTTATTTTTAATATATATTGTAATAATTTTCTTTTTGTGTTAAATTAAAAGTATCTAAGCTTAAGGATTTTTTCTAAGAGCAAGGAGTAAATTTTATATTAAATTTATTATTCCTTGTCGTGCAAGGAATTTTTTTGTTAAGGAGTGTTTATGGATAAAAGAATCGGCGTTATAGGCATCGTAATTGAAGATTTGACCAATATTTCAGAAGTCAACAACCTTCTTCATGAATATTCCGAAATAATTATTGGAAGAATGGGTGTTCCTTACAAGGAAAGAGGAGTTAATGTTATTTCCCTCATTGTTGACGGTACCACCGATCAAATAGGAGCTCTTAGCGGAAAATTAGGTAAGCTTAAAGGACTTAGCGTTAAAAGCGCTTTGTCAAAAAAATTAATAGGAGGCAAAAATGAAAAAAATTAGTTTATTATTAGTAATTGTCTTGGTATTAAGCTTATTTGCAGGCTGCAGCAATGAAACTCCGGATAATGGCTCTGAACCTGAAAACATCCCGGAAGAAGTGGTTGAACCTGAAGCTTCAGAATCCGAAGATAACGAGCCTGTTAATGTAACTATAGCAGGATTAAAAGGCCCTACTTCTATAGGTATGATTAAAATGATTGATGAAGTAGCTCTCAACAGCGATAAGTACAAGGTGGAATATATTGCAGAAAGTGCACCAGATTCACTTACGGGCAAAATTATAAACGGTCAAATCCAAATATCTTCAGTACCAATAAATTTAGCATCTGTCTTATACAATAAAACAGAAGGTGCAGTACAAATAATGGCGGTTAATACCATAGGTAATTTATACATAGTAGGTAGCGAAGACATTAGTTCAGTAGATGAATTAGAAGGTAAAACCTTGGCCATAAGTGCGAAAGGTTCCACCCCTGATTATGCCATGAACTATATTTTAAAACAAAAGGGTCTCGATGATAAAACAGAGCTAAATTATGTTTTAGACCATCCTACTTTAGCCCAATCGGTAATAGCAGAAGATACTAAGGTAGCATTGTTACCCCAGCCTTTCGTAACACAGGTTATGATGAAAAACGAAAATGTTAAAATGTTAATAGATTTAAACGAATCCTGGAAAGATGTAACAGCCGGAGAAAGCGAGTTAATTACAGGATGTATAATCGTAAATAAAGAGTTTGCTATGAACAACAAGGAGTTCGTTAGTAAATTTCTAAAAGAATACGAAGAGTCTGTAAACTGGGTTTTAGAAAATCCAAAGGATGCATCCTTGTTAGTTGAAAAACATGAAATTATGCCCAGTGCACCCTTAGTTGAAAGAGCAATACCCTACTGCGGCATAACATTTAAAAAAGCTTCGGATATAAAAGAAAGTTTAAACAGCTTTTATAAAATCTTATTCGATTCTAACCCAGCCTCAATAGGAGGAAGTATGCCGGATGAAGAATTCTATTATACGGAATAAAAACAAACTATTAATTATATTATTTTGGATATTAATATGGGAGGTACTATCTCTGATAGTTAATCAGGAGATTTATCTCCCATCTCCTACTAGTACCTTTTCTGCTCTTTTAAATCTTCTATGCGAAAAGGAAACGTATATTACTATTTTTTACAGCACCTACAGAACTTTGACAGGATTTTTCATTTCTTGCACTACAGGAATTATACTAGGATATATTTGCGGCATAAATAAGTTTTTTTACAATCTGTTAAATCCCTTGGTAGTAATTATTCGCACAATTCCGGTAATGTCCATAATAATAATTGCAATTATGTGGTTCAGAGACACTAATGTTCCAATTTTTGTAGCTTTCCTTATGTGTTTCCCCATAATCTGGACTAATACGGTGACAGGAATAATTTCTACGGATATTAAAATTTTGCAAATGTGCCGTGTATATAAAATAAGGAAGATAAGAATTATTAAATCTGTATACTTTTACTCTGCTCTTCCCTATATAAAATCTGCCATGATTTCAGACTTAGGAATAGGATGGAAAGTAACTTCTGCTGCTGAAGTACTAAGTCTTCCCAAATACTCCATAGGCCGTTTTTTGTATGATTCAAAAGTATACCTTGAAATTCCAAGCTTATTCGCCTGGACAATAATTATAATATTTTTGAGTTTTATTTTCGAAAACCTATTAAAAGTATTATTTAAGGGGAGAGTAGTATGATTAAACTTATAAACATTTCAAAGAAATATAATGATTTAGAATTGTTAAGAGATTTCAACATTTCTTTTGAAAGGAACAAAATAACGTGTTTATTCGGTCCTTCCGGAGTGGGAAAGACAACAATAGCCAACATTGTAGCAGGAATAGTACCCATAGATAAGGGGCGGATAGAAGGGATTGAGAATTCATTATTATCCTATGTATTTCAGGAACCACGTCTTCTCAATTGGTACAGTGTATACGATAACTTAGATTTCGTACTAAAAGATGTTTACCCTTCCGATAAAAGGGTAAGTATAATAAACAACTACCTAAGTATGGTTGAATTATTAGAATATAAAAATTTTAAGATCGATGCCCTTAGCGGTGGCATGGAACAAAGAGTATCATTGGCAAGAGCCTTTGCCTATCCTTCCGACATACTTATAATGGATGAACCTTTTAAGGGACTCGATTATAAACTTAAACAGGAAATGATTTCTCTTTTCAAATCCATGTGGCAAAAAAGCAAGAGAACTGTAATATTTATAACTCACCAGGTAGATGAAGCTATAATTCTATCCCATACAATTTACAAGCTGAAAAACAGACCCATTGATATAGTAAACAAAATAAATGTAAATAATAATATAGAAGAAATAAAAAATTTACTTTTAACTTAAGCAATATTGTGAAATAAGGGGGTGCACCATGAATATTGAAATTACAGACAGAGCTAAGGAAAAGCTTCAACTGATGAAGGACAATAATGTACCCATAGCCTTGACCAGGTATCCAGTAGGGTGCTCTAGTTTCAAATATAAAATCGTTTCCATAAAACCATCTAACAGGGATAAGGTATACAATGTTGACGGATTCGATATAACTGTAACTGATGACAGCGAATTTAAATTAAAGGGCGCCAAAATTGATTATGGTGGTTTGATTAAAGATTTTATTGTAACTCCTAAATTTTAATATTAACAAAATTAACCTGCCAAGAGGCAGGTTAATTTTAATCGTACAAAATAACTAACAACAAGAAGAAAAACAGCAGTGTATCTAATTCAATATCACAATCACTATTACATACAATTGCAACTAGTAGCAAAAAGAAAAACAATAATGAAGAATCAATTCCTCTATCCCCTAAAATGCCATCTCGTTTACAGTCTCGATCTCTTCTTCCTGTATCACCGCGTACCCTTCCGCAATCACTTTGAGTATTTACAGTATCACTAACCTCTACAATATCTTTAGGTTTATTGCACTCCATAATTACCTCCTATATAGAAATATGCATTTTTTTATTTATTATATTCACCTAGAAAATTTATGTTAATGAATGTATTTTCAACTATTTTTGAATTTGTGCATAATTTAGAATTTTTTTGAAATAATATCTTATATATTAAATTTAAGGAGGATAATTAATTGGATAAATTTGCATTAGTATTAGTTATAATCGGAGCTATTAATTGGGGGCTAATTGCATTATTTCAGTTTGACTTAGTTGCAGCTATATTCGGTGGCCAAATGGCAATGTTTAGCCGCTTAGTTTATGGTTTAGTAGGATTAGCTGGTCTGTATTGCATAACATTATTATTTAATGAAAGAGAAAGAGTGGATTAATTATTCCTAACCCAAGACTTCGACCGACAGGTAGGAGGAACCTACGATTGAATAAAAAGAAATCAAAAAGACAATCATTTTGATTGTCTTCTTTAGTTTTATTATTCTCCTGCTATTGCCAAGCTTTTGACCTTTAAGGAAGGGGAACCTATATATGCTTCTCCAGGCAAACCGAATTTTAAATCGCTGCCTACTTCTTCTATATTTTTAATCATTTCAAAATAATTTCCTGAAACTATTATTTGTTCAACAGGTCTTACAATTTTACCTTCTTCTATTAAGTATCCCAAAGCCGCCAAGGAAAAGTCCCCCGATACGGAATTTAGCCCCGAATGAAGTCCCTGTAATTCAGTTATCATAATAGCTTTATCGCTACTCTTTATTATCTCTTCCAAGGTTTTTTCGCCTTTTTCCACATAGAAATTGGAAGGGGCAATACTAATTGATGATTTATAGGAGCCCTTGCTGGCATTTCCCGTTGTTTCAACTCCATCTTTCCTTGCTGTTTTTAGATTATGCAAGTATGTTTTTAGAACACCTTTGTCAATAACTTTCTTATACTTACAGGCAACTCCTTCCCCATCAAAGGACCTGCTTGCCAAGCCTCCCTCCATGTAGGGATCGTCTATCAAGGTGAATCTTTCACTTGCTATTTTTTCATTTAACTTTCCTTTTAACAGAGAAAGATTTTTTTGTACTGCTTCAGCAGAAAATATTCCCGTAAATGCCTCCAGCAAGTCCGCTGCTGCAGAATTTCTTAAAATTACAGGATAGTTACCAGATTTTACCGACTTGGCTCCTAAGAGGCCTATCGCCTCCTCTACGGCTTCTTTAGCAATTTCTTTTACATTAAATTTATAAAAATCATTGCCTGTACGATAGGCCATACCCGTCTTAATATCATTCCCTTCCTTGGCATCAACCACAATGTAGGTATAGGCAATGTTGCTTTTATCATGGAGATACAATCCCTTAGTATTAGACATTATTACTTCTCCATATCCATCGCCATAAACACAAGTTTTTACAGAAGATATTCTTTTATCAATTTTATAGGCTTCTTCTTCAAGACTCTTAACAAATTTTATTTTATCTTCTTCTTTTACATTAGACAGCTCTGTGTTAAATGAATCCACTTTCTTGTATTCTTTTGAACCTTCGAAGATAACTTCCTCGTCATCGGAATCAATTATAGTGGCATTTTCCACAACATTATTAACTAATTGCTCAATAGATGTTTCATCTACTTTCTCCGTATAGGAATATCCCATTTTCCCCTTGTATACTCCCCTTAAAGAAAGTCCTTCACTTTCAGAAAGGCTGTAGCCGTCTAATTCTTTTTGAAATACTTTTAGCGAAAGGCTGTTACCGGCGGAATAATAAACTTCCATATCTGTAAGGCCTTTCTTTTTACCTTCTGAGAATATTTTTTCAATTAATGATTTCATTTCCATTAAACTTCACCTTCCCTTCCCCCAACAGTTATTTCTGAAACCCTTATCATAGGCTGACCTACGTTTGCTGGAATACTTCCACTTACAGAGCCGCACATTCCCTGGCTTAACTGTAAATTATTTCCTACCATGTCTATTTTATTAAGTACTTCAGTTCCCTTGCCTATTAAAGTCGCACCTCTTACAGGTTCTTTTATTTTACCATTTTCGACCAAGTAGCCTTCCATTACAGCAAAGTTGAATTCTCCCGTACTTGGATTCACGGAACCTCCTCCCATGTACTTGGCATAGAGACCTTTTTCCGTATTGGCAATAATTTCTTCGGGAGTAGATTCTCCTGCATCTATATATGTATTGGACATACGGGATGTAGGTGCAAATCTGTAGGATTGCCTTCTGGATGAACCAGTTACATCCATATTCATTCTTCTTCCATTTAACTTATCTACCATGTATCCCTTGAGTATACCCTTTTCAATAAGTACATTTTTCCTTGAAGGAGTTCCTTCATCGTCTATAGAATAAGAACCCCACTCACCTGGTATTGAACCATCATCAATGGCAGTTACTAAAGGAGATGCTATTTGTTCCCCTATTTTTCCTGCAAATACAGACAGACCCTTTGCAACAGATGTAGCTTCCAATCCGTGGCCACAGGCTTCATGAAAAATTACACCACCAAATCCGTTATCAATAATTACAGGCATTTTTCCGCTGGGGCTGTACTTTGCATTTATCATAGTTACCGCAATTCTTGATGCTTCCTTTGCATAATGGTCAATATCCAAATTTTCAAAAAACTCATAACCCTTACTTGCCCCCGGTCCGAAATATCCAGACTGCATCTCTCCATTTTTGCTGGCTACTGACGAAATACCAAGTCTGGAACGGACACGGGTATCTTCTTTCCATAACCCTTCAGAATTTGCAACCATTATATTTTGTATGTAATCTGTATAATTAACTGTAACCTGAGTTATTAACTCATCATAGTTAAAAGCAATATCATATACCTTCCGCATAAGTTGAACTTTTTTTGTTTTTTCTACTGTGGATGGGTCTATTTGAATAGTATTAATTTTTTTTACATCCGACTTAATAAGATTTATTGTAATATCGCCAGAAATTCCTTCTATTGCTGCAGCAGCTTTTTTCGCTGTCTCTATAAGGGTTTCTCTGTCTGATTTATTGGTATAGGCATAAACACTGTTAAATCCTTTGAAGATGCGTATCCCAACACCATAATCCCTTCCGGATACAGTACTTTCTACTTTACCTCCAATCATAACAATTCCGTTATTAGTTCTGTCTTCTACAAATATTTCAGCAAAATCACCACCTGTAGATAAGGCAGCTGTTAATATATCTTCAATTAATTGCTTATTTAACACATTCTCACTCCTTTTATCGTAATATAAATATTTTACCATAATTTCCTTAAAGTATTAATAAATTTTTAAATAAAAGAGGAGACCTTCGTCTCCCCTAGGCTGCTAAATCCCTTTTTATTTTCCTTTAGGGATTATATTAATTTAATTCTATGATATACTTTCTTTCCTTTTCTAATCATAAGTTTTCCTTCTTCAAAATCAGTTTCCGTAACGGTGGCTCCTATATTCTCCACTATTTCATCATTTACTGAAACCCCTGACTGTTCTATCAATCTTCTTCCTTCACTCTTTGACTTGATTAAACCAGCCTTAACCATGAGATCAATTACAGTCATACCTTCCCCTAGTTCAGCCTTGCTTATTTCTGTAGTAGGAACATTTTCTGAATCGGCTCCTCCTCCGAACAAGGCCTTAGCAGCTTCTTGAGCTTTTCTTGCATCTTCTTCCGAATGAATAAGTTTAGTTACTTCAAATGCTAAAACTTCCTTTGCCTTATTTATTTCAGCACCTTCTAATGCTCCCAATCTCCTTACTTCATCCATGGGCAGGTATGTAAGAAGAGCCAAACATTTTTCCACATCCTCATCATCAATATTTCTCCAGTACTGATAGAATTCATATGGACTGGTTTTATTTCTGTCCAGCCATAGGGCTCCTTTTTCCGTCTTGCCCATTTTCTTGCCTTCTTTGTTTGTTAGAAGAGAGAAGGTCATTCCATATGCTTGTTTTCCAGCTTTTTTCCTAATTAGTTCAACTCCAGCAATAATATTTGACCACTGGTCGTTTCCTCCAAACTGCATCTTACAATCGTATTTTTGATTCAATACATAGAAGTCATAAGCCTGCATGAGCATGTATCCAAATTCAAAAAATGTTAGTCCCTGTTCCATTCTATTTTTATAGCACTCAGCTGCAATCATTCTGTTTACAGAAAAATGGACCCCCACTTCCCTCATGAATTCAAGATAATTTAAAGGTAAAAGCCACTCTGAATTCCTGGGCATAATGGCCTTTCCTTCTGAAAAATCCAAAAATTTCTCAAATACCTTCTTAAAGTTTTCTGCATTTTTAGTTATAGTATCAAAGGACATAATGGAACGCATACCCGTTCTGTCGCTGGGGTCACCTATCATTGTAGTCCCATCTCCTAAGAGGGCTATAGGCTTGTGACCATATTGCTGCATAATGGACATAACCATTATTTGAATATAGTGACCAATGTGGAGACTGTCTGCAGTAGGGTCAAAACCTATATAAAATGTTACAGACTCCTTTCCTAATAACTCCCTTATTTCTTCTTCATGAGTACATTGTTCTATATAACCTCTTTCTTTTAGTACATCAAAAACATTTCTTTTTTCCATTGTACCTCCTCCAAAATATTATTCCTTATGTATTATAGATTAGAATAGGGGTAATGTTATAGAAAAGGGCTATCCCATCCAAAGGACGAGATAACCCGTGGTACCACCTTAATTCGCTACTGCCTCTTCCTGATATAACGGTCAGATAAGCCGCCGTACTTTTCATACAGAACTCCGGAATCGTATTTCACATTTTGTACTGCTAACCTCTCACCAACCGGTCAGCTCTCTGAATTGTAACCAAAATGTTACTTAAGTTCCTTCATAGTTATAGTAGTATTATAGTTCGAATAATAATATAATTTTGTAATGTTGTCAAGATATTAATAATTCTGTGTTAAAATCATCCGCTCCATACAAATAAATCCTAATTCCTTAAAGCTTTATTAAGTATTATTGAAAAAGGGCTTTAATTCCTTAATAAAGATGTATTAATTTCTATTTATTGCAAAATAGTGTAATATAATTGTGAGATCTGGAAGCTTAAGAAGTTATTGTGTGTTTTTTTCCCCATATTCTGATGCTATAATTTCCATATTGAAAAACTCATTAACATGTTCTAAGAGTTTCAAAGAGGCAGGGCCTACCTGCTTCCCAAAAAATCTAAAGACTAAGAGGAGTGTATTATGAAAAAAAGAATTATAGCATTAACATTAACAGCAGCATTAGCCTTATCATCCACATCTGCTTTTGCGGCAACTACAAATTGTACAAGGGTAAATAATAAATATTACAATAGCTTTTTTAGAAACAGCATAAATAAGAATGCAAAAACAGATCAGTACAAAATAGTTATAAATGGAAAAGAAACTAATTTAAAAGATATTGATTGGAAATCTATATTAAAGAAGGCAGCACCTGCTTATAAAGCAGAAAAACCTGTTGAAGTAGCTGAAGAACCTACTACACCTATTGAAGTTAAAGAACCAGCTGCACCTGTTGAAAAACCAACTACTCCAGTCGAAGAATCAACTCCAGTTGAAAAGCCAGTAGCTCCTGCTGAGAAAGTAGAAGTACCTGTTGAAAATAATACAACAGTTTCTTCATCAAATTTAACCTATGAACAAAAAGTTGTAGAACTTGTAAATATAGAAAGACAAAAAGCCGGCTTACCAACGCTGACTATGGACGATGCAATTTCCAACGTGGCAAGAGCCAAGTCAAAAGACATGGCAGTTAACAACTATTTTGCCCACCAGTCACCTACTTATGGAAGTGCTGGAGACATGTTAAGACAATTTGGAATTAGATGGTCAGCATGGGGAGAAAACATTGCATACGGTCAAAGAACACCAGAAATTGTAGTAAATGCATGGATGAACTCTCCAGGCCATAGAGCAAATATCCTTTCACCTAATTTCTCAAAAATTGGAGTTGGATATGTAACAAACTCAAATGGAACACCTTACTGGACACAAATCTTTACGAACTAAATTAAACCCAAATAAAACGCTTAGAACCCACCATTGAGTTTCTAAGCGTTCATTATTTTACCTACCTACTGACTACAAATTTCCTATAACCTTTTTATTATAATTTTTTACAGTCTCTTTCTCTTCTATTTTTGCATACATATTTGCTAAAATTGCCCCAGATATATTGTGCCATACACTGAACACAGCCCCTGGAATCGTTGCTAATGGATATTGGGCAAAAGATGTAGCTGCTAAGGAAGTTGCCAATCCTGAATTTTGCATCCCTACTTCTATTGATATAGCTTTTCTTTTAGGTAAACTCATACCAAAAGCTTTGCTTGCAATATAACCTGTTGCATACCCAAGAAGGTTGTGTAATATTACTACTCCAATTATTAATAAACCACTGGTCATTATTCTTGCAGAGTTGGCGGAAACAACGGAAGCTACAATGGCTACTATTGCAACAACAGAAACTAAGGGTAGTACTTTAATAAACCTTTCCGTTATTTCTCCAAAGAATTTATTAATTACAAAACCTAAACCTATTGGCAGTATAACAACCTTTATTATTGATAAAAACATGCTCATAACATTAACTTCCACTGTTGCCCCTATTAGCAGTTTAGTTAAAAAGGGTGTCAGTATGGGGGCAAATATGGTTGAAAAGCTGGTCATTGTAACTGAAAGGGCTACATCTCCTTTAGCTAAGTAGGTCATGACATTTGAAGATGTTCCACCAGGACAAGTTCCCACAAGAACTACACCTACAGCTAATTCCGGGGGTAATCTAAATACCTTTACTAGAAGAAATGCTATTGCTGGCATTAATATAAATTGAGTGCAAAATCCTATTACTACATCTGTAGGTCTGCTTAATATAAGTTTAAAATCCTCAAATTTAAGGGTTAACCCCATTCCAAACATAACTACCATCAACAGTGGATTTATATAGGACGTCTTTATCCATGTAAATGTTGTTGGTACGAAAAGTGATATTGCCGCTATGACAAGTACTATTCCTGCCATATATTTTCCTGCTAAACTGCTTAATTTTTCTAAAAATTTCATCTTTCTCCTCCATTTATTTATTATTTTTAGGAACTTCCAATACAGCTCCCCTATTTCCCGATGTTACTAATTCTGCATATCTTGCCAGGTAGCCGGTGGTTATTTTAGGCTCTCTTGGTTTCCAGTTTTTCCTTCTTCTTTCTAACTCCTCATCAGAAACAACAAAATCTATTTTATTTCTATTAATATCTATTTTTATAATATCTCCCTCTTCAACTAAAGAAATATTACCTCCTACTGCTGCTTCAGGTGAAACATGTCCAATAGATGCTCCCCGGGTGGCTCCCGAGAAACGGCCATCCGTTATTAGAGCAACACTTTCTCCTAATCCTCTTCCAATAATTGCCGATGTAGGATTTAGCATTTCTCTCATACCAGGGCCTCCCTTCGGTCCTTCGTAACGTATTACAACTACATCTCCAGGAACAATTTTTCCTTCGTTTATTGCTTTTATGGCATCTTCTTCACAGTCAAAAACCCTTGCAGGTCCTTCATGTACCATCATTTCAGGTGCAACAGCTGAACACTTAACAACACAGGTATCGGGAGCTAAGTTTCCTCTTAATACCGCTATACCTCCTGTTTCACTGTAGGGATTGTCAATGGGTCTTATTACTTCAGGATTTGTATTCACACATCCTTTAATATTTTCACCTACTGTCAGTCCGGTACATGTAAGCACGTCTAAATAGAGTAGGTCCTTTTTGCTTAATTCATTCATTACAGCATATACACCACCTGCTTCATCTAAGTCTTCCATAAAAGTATTTCCTGCTGGTGCAAGGTGACACAGGTTGGGGGTTTTCGCACTTATTTCATTGGCAATGTCCAAGTTTAACTCTATTCCCGCTTCATGGGCTATGGCAGGTAAGTGAAGGATACTGTTTGTACTGCAACCTAAAGCCATATCTACTGTCAATGCATTTAAAAATGCTTCCTTAGTCATTATATCTCTTGGTTTTATATCTTTTTCAAACAGCTCCATTACTTTCATACCAGCATATTTTGCAAGTTTAATTCTTTCCGAATAAACTGCAGGAATTGTACCATTTCCCTTTAATCCCATACCAAGGGCTTCTGTCAAACAATTCATACTGTTGGCAGTATACATGCCCGAACAGGAACCACAAGTGGGGCATGCTTTATTTTCATATTCTTCAAGTTCTTCCATTGAGATTTTACCTGCATTGTATGCTCCAACTGCTTCAAACATATCTGAAAGGCAAGTCCTCTTACCATTCATTCTACCTGCCAACATGGGACCACCACTTACAAAGATTGTTGGCACATTTACTCTTGCGGCAGCCATTAATAAACCGGGTACATTTTTATCACAGTTAGGAACCATTACCAAGGCATCAAATTGATGGGCCAATGCCATTGCTTCTGTAGAATCTGCAATCAGCTCCCTGGTAGCCAATGAATACTTCATTCCCGTATGTCCCATTGCAATACCATCGCATACAGCAATTGCCGGAAAGACTACGGGAGTTCCTCCTGCCATTGCTACTCCCATTTTTACTGCATCCACAATTTTGTCCAAGTTCATATGTCCCGGAACTATTTCATTGTATGAACTTACAATTCCTACAATGGGTTTGTTTAATTCCTCTCTGGTATAACCTAAGGCATTAAACAATGAGCGATGAGGTGCTTGCTGCACTCCTTTTTTAACTGAATTACTTCTCATACTTTCCTCCTTATATATAATTTCTTTTTTCACTACATTGCTTTCCCTATCACTTGAAGGCTGCATAAGACCTACTCGAACAAATAGGGTTAGGGCTATAAAAAAAACCTTTCGTCTCTATATACATACAGATGTATATAGGGACGAAAGGTCTTTCCGTGGTACCACCCTATTTTACGATACAAAAAAATCGCCTCCTTCAAGTCGAAAAAACATATTCATATAGTTTTTTGAACTCTATCCTTGTAACGCAGGAATACGTCCTTGCTTACTTAATTCAGCTCGGAAGCTCAGGAGTGATCATTATACTTCATACCATCGGTTCACACCAACCACCGACTCTCTTTAGATACTTCCAAGTACTTTTGTCTCCGTCAACGCTTATAGGCTTATATATTTTCCTCATTATAACCATAAACTCTTAGCTTGTCAACCAGTTTTTTATAGTACGCATTAATGCAACTTGTTTTTAGAAAGTTGTAATTTGCTTCATATGAAAAAATTATTTTTAACTTTGTTGAAATTCTATCAAGCTCAACTTGCAGACTCCTGCATAAAAAGTGGACTCTTTGCAAGTTTTTCTATTTTTTTTGAAACTTTTACTTTACAAATTGCATTTTAAATGTTATAATAAGCCATAATCACAAATAGGAGGTAGACACATGGCAATTCCAATGAAAGATATCAGGGATGTAGTTGCAAAAATGAAATTCAGTAAATGTGGCACCATTACTTGCATATATAATATTGATGGAAAATGCAGTCAAAGCGAATGTGAACTCCATGAAAGAGGATTGAAACAAGAGGAAGATTAAGGAGAAGGGTCTCTTATGATAAAATTGAATATAAAAGTGTGAAGCGAAAGAAAGCTGGCGGTTTTCTTTCGTTTTTTATTGTCAAGGTCTATAACACAATAGCATTGATTCCCTTGTTGGGTAGGGTTCCTTGTCCATAATATATAGGGGGACAGTTTTTACCGGTACCTAGTAAGCCAATAAAAACCGTCCCCTATTGTTTATTCTACAAATATATTTTCAGATATTCCAGCCTTTTCTATAATTCTTTTTATATGAGGTTTAACCTTTATAAAGGAGAAGTTAATAGCCATATTTTGTCCAGTCTCTACTAACTTGTCCAAGGCATTTAACCCTGTAGCATCGATAAGAATAACTTTATTAAAATCTAATATTACCAATTCTGCTTGATTGGTCAGTTTCTTTTCTAATTCTTTTATGCTATGAGCAAACCCAAAGAATAATGGGCCGTCAATTTCATAGGTAATTATAGTCTTTTGCTCCTTTAATGGTTCATGCTCTCTTACTTCCTGAATGCTGCTTACCCTGATCATACGAACGGTAAAAAGCATTGATGCTAAAAACACACTGGATATTATTGCAATTGAAAGGTCTAAAATCACTGTAAGGATGAAAGTAATAAGCATAATTAACAGGTCTGCTATGGGTGCTCTTATCATCTTTTTTATGCCTTTCCATTCTACCATATTAAAGGAAACTATGAAAAGAACGGCTGATAGAGCAGTCATAGGAACCATACTTAAAAAAGGCATTAAAACTAAGTTGCAAATCATAATCACCAAAGAATGAACTAAGCCTGATAGGGGGGTTCTTGCTCCGCTCTTCACGTTGGCAGCGGTTCTAGCTATAACTCCTGTACATGGAAGTCCCCCTATCAGGGCGCTTACTAAATTAGCTCCTCCTTGAGAAATAAGCTCCATTCCAGGATCATGACTTTCTCCTGTTACCCCATCTGCCACCACTGCAGAAAGCAATGTTTCTAACGATGATATAAAGGCAATAGTAAATGCAGGGAATATCAATAATTTAATTTTGCTTAACTCTAACTCCGGAAAAACAAAGGAAGGCAATGTAGCAGATACGTTACCAAATCTTGTTCCAATAGTTTCTACTGGCAATGCCATCCCTTGGGATACGATAGTTGCAACTATTAAGGCAATTAAGTATCCGGGTATTTTCTTGTTATATTTGTTCCATACTACTATTACAATAATAGACAGAGTTCCAATAATAAAGGCATAAATATTCAGGCTCTGTATTGCTTCCATATAAGCAATAATTCTTCCTGCCGTTTGAACCGGTGGATTATTTAGAGTCAGCCCTAGATAATCCCCTAATTGCCCTACAGTTAAAACAAATGCTACCCCTGATGTAAATCCTAGTACAACAGGGTGAGGTATATACCTTATTACTTTGCCTAAATTAAGTAAACCAAGAATAACAAGAATTATGCCTGCCAAAAAAACAGCTGTCAGAAGACCACCATAGCCATATAGCGAAATAGTGCTATACGAAATTACAACTAAGGTTGCGGAGGGCCCAGTAATTTGCTGAGGACAGCCCGCCAAAAACGCTGCCACAAAGCCGGCAAGAGCAGAGGTCCAAAGTCCTGCTTCAGGTGTGGAGCCAGAAGCAATAGCTAGGGCAATGGAAAGCGGTATAGCAATAATGCCTACGCTTATTCCTGCAGTTATATCTGTAAGTAAGGTTGCTTTATTAAATGTTTTGCTCCAATTAAACAATACCGGCTTATATTTCATGAAATTCACCTCTTAGGTCAAACAATTTAAATCCAATAAGATGGGTAGCTTCTCTTTTTATCTAAGTTATTAACAACAAGGGCTACAATTATTAAAATAATACTACCTATTGCAACCGGGTTTAATACCCACATATAATTCCCTGCCGAACCAGTTACACCTACGAATGCTGTAGCACCTGCAGGTGGATGTATAAGGTTAAACTTAACCATTAGTGCAATAGCTAGACCTACACCTACAGCTATGGCGAAATAGGATGTGCCCAGAAGGTTGTTAATAGTAACCCCTACTATTGCTGCTAATATATGACCACCTACAACATTTCTAGGTTGTGAAAAAGGAGCAGCAGGTGCACCGAAAAGTAGAACAGACGATGCGCCAAAAGGTGCGAAAGGACTTGGAACATTAACACTTTGTGCTAAATATGATACTATAAACAGAGCACAGAAACCACCAATAAAGGACCATAAAGCCTGATCAAATCCTACCTTAGGTAAATCAGCCTTAAAGGTTTTACCTTTCCATTTTTCAAAATAGGTTATTGTTTTTTCGGCATTTTTAGGTTCACTCATATTGCATCCTCCTTCTTATTAAAAAGTATTGAAAATGCCGGTATACACCGACATTTTCAATATTCCGACTAATTAAAAATACTTACCAAGGATATTTGCCATTATAGCTGTATGGCAAGAACTTACCGTCTAGAGTAATAACAACTCTATCAACGCCATTTACAGTAACTCTATCAACTGATACTGAGAAATCGATAGCACTCATGATACCGTTACCCATTTCAGGGAATTTCTCATGAATTATTTCTTTTATTGTGGGGCCAAACGTATCAAATACTTCGTGTAAACGATATAAAATGGGGTCTACATTTCCTTTGTATGGATGTGTAGTAAGTGTAGCAACTTCATCGTTTGTCAAATCTAATAATTTTGCAAGTTTTTCTGCATACGCAGGTGGTACAAACTGTTGTCCAAGGAAAGCGCTTGCTATCCAAGCTTCGCTAACTCCTAATTCTTTTGCAATTTGCTCATAGGTCAAACCTTTCTTAGCTTTTGCTGCCCTAATCACCTCAAGGGCTTCTTCACGATAACTCCATAAATATTCTTTGTTGTTAATTGGTGTTGCTGACATAACTCATCATCCTTTCTTTTTTTATTTTTATATTTGGCTGCTAACCGCTGACTATATATTAGCAAACATATGAAATATATGTAATCCACTGAAAGTGTCATTTATAGTCCTAACTTTCTGTGGCTAATTGTGCCTACTATATATAGTAAAATTATATGTAATATAGTACTTAAGAACTAAATCTAAAATAGTGACAGAATTAATAATTTGTGATAAACTTATAATTAATCGATTTAGAGCGAAAAGCCTGCTAAGTATAGGACAACCTAACTATTAGGAAGGAATCTATCTCGAAATCCATAGGAGGTGTGTATTGTGTTAGTACCTTTAGAGCTGCGCCTGAAGTCAGTGCTTGATTCGATTGATGATGCTATCTTGATGATAAACAACGACCTGAAAGTAGTAATATGCAATAAACAATTTGAGAATTTTTTCGGCTTAAGTGCATCCACCATACTTTATCAGGACAAACGCAAAGCTATAACTGAACAAATTAAATGGAGGGTGCAAAACCCTGATGAGTTTGAAAAGAGATTGTTTTGGCTATACGATCATTTCGAAGTAGTTTCAAACGATGAGGTTGAGGTTGTTATTCCGAGAAGGCGTATACTCAAGCGTTTTAGTGGACCGGTTTATGATGATGAAGGACAACTTTTAGGAAGGGTGGAAGTTTATTCGGACATTACAAATGAAGTGGAACTAACCAGGGGACTAAAAGAAAAAAATACACAACTTTTTATTCTTAACGCTGCCACTACCTCTATTAGCCAATCTTTTACCATGCAAAACTTTTGCGACACTTTTTTAAGGCGTCTAGCTCAGGCCCTTGAAGCCCAATTTGGACTACTGTACGTTAAAACAAGCAAAGATAACTTTTCCCTAATATCCCAAATTGGACTAGACCCTAAATCTACATACATACCTAATCAGCTTAATGTCCATCTTCCAGAAAAATATTATAGAGGACATACTTCAGAAAAATCAGAGTTTAAATTCCTTCACAAGATTTTGGATTCCGGATATTTCTTAGCCTTCCAGTCTTATAATAATCAAGGGATTTCAAGCGGACTTTGTATACTTGTATGGCGTAACTTAGATGAAGTAATACTTAACAAATCGTTGTTTGACAGTATTAGCATTCAGATGGGCATAGGAATAAATAATGCACTTCTTTATAACGAAGCCATGCGTAGTGCCATCCTCCAGGAACGGGATCGCTTAGCTATGGAAATGCATGATGGCCTTGCCCAAACCCTTAGCTACTTGGGCTTGGGGCTGGATTCAGCTAAATTAAGGTTGAAAAATGGAAATTTTGAAGGTTGTGCACAAGTTTTAGATGAACTTCGGGAAGTAGTCGATAATTCTTATCAGAACGTAAGAGAAGCTATTATTGGCTTGCGAGTAGATGTGAATCAAGATGAAAACCTAGTTGATGGAATTAAAAGGTACATTAGGGAATTCAATAAGCTTTCTAATGTCAACGTTACCCTGAATACAGAAGGCGAATGTCCTCATTTAAAGTTTGAAGATCAGCTTCATATAATCCGAATTGTTCAAGAAAGCCTTGCAAATGTACGCCGTCACTCCAAGGCTAGCCTTGCATGTGTAACTATTACTTTTTCCGAGGAAGACATTGTAATTACCATTTCAGATAATGGACAAGGTTTTAATAAAGAAGAGGTAAGCACTGATTCTATATTGCACCAGGGTATGCGTATAATGAATCAGAGGGCAAGGGCACTTAAAGGACAGTTGGACATACAAACAGAAGAGGGACAGGGAACTACCATATGTCTAAAGATACCACTTTATCATTAGGAGTACCAATATGAAAAATGATTTAGAGCGATTATCAAAACTTAATTTTTTATTAGTAGATGACCATAGTCTTTTCAGGGAAGGTCTTAGACGTATTTTAGAAGATTATAATATTACAAATATTATGGAAGCCTCCAGCGGGGAAGAAGTATTATCCAAACCTCTATCTCCCAAACCTGATGTTGTTCTTATGGACTTTTACATGAAGGAGCTAAACGGTATTGAAACAACACGAAGATTACTGGAAATGTACCCAGGCCTTACGATAGTTTTACTTACCGTCAGCGATGATGATAATACTATAGCAGAAGCTTTACGTGCTGGAGCACAGGGTTTTCTTAACAAAAATATGCATTCTAAAGAGATTATACAATCCCTGATTCAGCTCCTTGCTGGGAAAATTCCCCTTTCCAAGCCTATAAGCAGAGCCTTGCTCAGTAATCTAACGGCTCCCGCTAAAAATAAGGAAAGCTATAAAGAAGAGGAAAATAAAAGTATATCTATAAAACTTTCTCCCCGTGAAGAAGAAATTCTCTTCCTTCTTGGACTAGGAAGAAGCAACAGAGAAATTGGACAGCAATTATTTATTAGTGAAAGTACAGTTAAAAATCATGTAAGAAACATCTTTAAAAAGCTTGATGTTACCAACCGTACTCAAGCTATAACCACTGCCGTAAAGTTAGGTTTAATCCATATTACTAACGAAAGAAAGTAATGATAGTTTATTAAAAGCTCGTTAATCGTAAGATTAGCGAGCTTTTATCTATATAATTATTTTATCTCTGTTAATATCACTTATTTTACTGCAACCAGTCATTATCATAGTTTCCCTTAATTCAGCACCTATCTTTTCAGTGTAAAGTGCTACACCTTCTGCTCCTCCACCAAAGGCTGCAATAACATAGGGCCTGCCTATTAATACAGCATCTGCACCTAAGGCAATTGCTTTAAATACATCTGCTCCTGAACGAATACCTCCGTCTACGAAAATTTTAATTTTATCTCCAACAGCTTCTCTGATTTCAGGAAGCACTGCACAAGTAGCTGGAGCATCTTGAAGAACCCTTCCACCATGAGAAGATACTACAATTCCATAAGCACCAGCTTCCAATGCTTTCAGTGCTCCTTTTGCTGTCATTACTCCCTTTACAATGAAGGGAATTTTCGTTGCCTGGCTTAATTCTTTTAGTTCATCAACACTCTTAGGAGATACAGGTTTACCTGCAAGAGCTAAGTTAATAAGTCCTGCAGAATCTATATCCATTGCAAAAGCCATTGCATTTACTTCTTCTATTTTTCTGATTTTTTCAATGGCTTTATCATTTTTCCAGGGTTTTATTGTAGGAACTGCAAGTCCACCTACTTCTTTTATAGCTGGCAATGCATCCAATAGTATATGGTCTGGAGCTCCATCACCTGTAAAGGCTGCTGTTCCTGCTTTATTGGTACCTTTAACTACTGCTTCAGCATATTCTGCTTCCGTAATGGCACCGTTGTAATTAAAATCCATACCTCCAATGGGAGCTGCAAAAAATGGATACTTAAATTTTTTCCCAAATAATGATATAGAAGTGTCCTGGCCATTGTCTTCATATATTGTATCCATGTTGATTTTAACAGAAGCTAAGAAATCAACACAAACCTTGAAGGCATTGCCATTACCTTTCCCGCCGGTACCTGGGATTTCACCCTTACATGCAACTCCGTTACATTCCTTGCACACTCGGCAATGAGGTGCCATTTTTTTCCTTGCCTTGTCTAATAACTCCTGGTAGTTCATACTTTCCCCCTCAAATTTATTTTTAAACCAGGTATTTCCATTGGTTAATCAGGAAATACCTTAGCTATTTTTATTTTTTCATTTGTTCCAATCTTTCAACTACTTTTTCCATCATAGACTGATACTTTTGCAATTTTTCTCTTTCTTCATTAACAACTTTTTCAGGAGCTTTGCTTACGAATTTTTCATTGTTTAACTTTCCTTGAACTCTTTTTAGTTCCCCTTCAAGTTTTGTTTTTTCCTTTTCTAGTCTTTCAATTTCTTTTTCATAATCGATTAAATCAGCTAAGGGTAAATATATTTCTGTTCCATCAATAACTGAGGAAGCTGTATCTTCACCTATATCTGATTTATCATCTACAATTTTAATTTCAGTAATATTTGCCAATGTAGCAAAATATTGTTCTCCCTTTTCAATATATAACTTAGCATCACTCTTTGAAGGAACAAATATTGCTCTTGCCTTTCTTGAAGGAGCAACATTCATTTCTGCTCTTATATTACGGATGCTTCGCACTGCTTCCATAATAAATTCCAAGTTTGCTTCTGCTTCTGCAAAATTTTCTTCTTCCTTATATTCTGGCCACTGAGCTCTTATTAATCTCGTAGATGTTTCTGGTAGGTATGACCAAATTTCCTCTGTAATAAAGGGCATGAAAGGATGTAATAATTTAAGCATATCCTTTAATACCTTTATTAAAACAAATCTTGCAGTGTCCTTATCTATACCGTCTTCTCCGTAAAGTCTGGGCTTTACAATTTCTATATACCAGTCACAATACTCACTCCATATAAAATCATATACCCTCTGAGCTGCTATTCCCAGTTCGAATTTTTCCAAATTTTCGGTAGCATCTTTGGCTGCCTTGTTTACTCTGCTTATAATCCATTTATCTTCTGCCTTGTAGTGTTTCTTTGCCAGTTCTTCATCTATTAAATCTCCATCTATGTTCATTAAAACAAATCTTGAAGCATTCCACAGCTTATTGGCAAAATTACGGCTTGATTCCAATCTGTCAAATTTAAACCTGGTGTCATTTCCAGGAGATATGCCCGTCATAAGCATGAAACGAAGAGCATCAGCGCCATAGTTTTCTATTATATCCAAGGGATCGATACCGTTGCCTAAGGATTTACTCATTTTTCTTCCTTCTGCATCCCTTACCAAGCCGTGAATAAATACATGCTTAAATGGTACCTTACCCGTAATTTCCAAAGCAGAAAATACCATTCTTATAACCCAGAAGAATATAATATCATAACCCGTTACTAATACATCTGTAGGATAAAAATATTTTAAGTCTTCCGTTTCATAAGGCCAACCTAAGGTTGAAAATGGCCACAATCCTGATGAAAACCATGTATCCAGCACGTCTTCATCCTGTTTAATATTGCTACTTCCACACTTACTGCATTTTTCAGGGGAATTTTTTTGCACCATTATTTCGTTACAGTCTAAGCAATAATATGCAGGTATTCTGTGACCCCACCACAATTGACGGGATATACACCAATCCTTTATATTTTCAAGCCAGTGGTTGTATATTTTTGTAAACCTTTCAGGAACTAACTCCACATCTTTCTCTTCAGCCGCTTTTAATGCTGGTTTTGCCAGTGGTTCCATCTTTACAAACCATTGGTCGGAAATTCTCGGCTCTATAACGTTGTGACATCTGTAGCAAGTACCTACATTATGGTCTGTATCTTCTATTTTTAAAATATATCCCTTTTCTTGCAGATCTTTTACGAATGCTTTCCTGCATTCAAAACGGTCCATACCTTCATACTTGCCTGCAACTTCATTCATAGTACCGTCTTCGTTCATACAGCTTATTTGCTCTAAGTTATGACGAAGACCAATTTCAAAGTCGTTAGGATCATGGGAAGGTGTAATTTTTAAAGCTCCTGTTCCCTTTTCCATATCTGGATATTCATCTGCTATTATGGGAATTTCTCTTCCTACCAAGGGAACTATTACCTTTCTTCCAATTAAATGTTTATATCTTTCATCCTCTGGATGAGCAGCTATGGCTACGTCACCAAAGATTGTTTCCGGCCTCGTGGTGGCTACTACAAAGTATTCATCTTTATTGTCTGCATAGGGGTATTTTACATAGTAGTATTTACCAGGTATATCTTCATGTTCAACCTCTGCATCAGAAAGAGTAGTTTCACAATCAGGACACCAGTTAATAATTCTATTTCCTCTGTATATAAGTCCTTTCTCATAAAGGCGGATGAAAAATTCCGTAACCGCTTCGTTGCAGCCTTCATCCATGGTGAATCTTTCCCTTGACCAGTCACAGGAATTACCTAACTTTTTAACCTGTTCAACTATTTTGCCGCCAAACTCTTCTTTCCACTGCCAGGCTCTTTTTAAAAACTCTTCTCTTCCTATTTCTTCCTTTGTTTTTCCTTCTTCTTTTTTAAGTCTTTCAACTACTTTAACTTCTGTAGCAATGCTGGCATGGTCTGAACCCGGAAGCCATAAAGCTTCAAAGCCCATCATTCTCTTCCACCTAATAAGAACATCTTGTAATGTTTGGTCGAGGGCATGCCCCATGTGAAGTTGACCAGTAATATTAGGTGGTGGCATAACTATAGTAAAGGGTTTCTTATCTTTATTTACTTCTGCCCTGAAACAATTCTCATCCATCCATATTTTATAGATTTTTTCTTCGAAATCTTTTGGATTATACTTACTTGGTATATTTGTTGCCATAGTTTCATTCCTTTCATTATCATAGTAATATTCAATTATTTTATTAGGCTTTTATCGCAAGCATGAAGGCGCAGGCTTCATCACCAATTTGCTCCCTCCTTCCGTCGCGCAAATTGGGATTGCGCTGCGTCTGACCTACCATCCATTTTTCAGAAAAAACACTCTGAAAAATGGGATTAGGTCATTAAAAAAAGCGGGTTTCTTCATCAAAGGACGAGAAAACCCGCGGTACCACCTTATTTCCATAATGGCTCTTAGAATATATAACGGTAAACCCGTTTAATCCTACTCTTATTTCAGATTAAATGCTCAAAAGCTACCTTCAGCCCACATTGACCTATGGAATCTTACAGCCCGTGGATTCCAATCTCTGCAAGGTTTATGAACCTACTCCTCTTTCTCATTGCAAATATTTAATTACATAACATATTATAAAAAATAATTAAATTTGTCAATAATTTTTATAGGATAGTTCTAATATAATTCATCCAACTTATATTAAAGGATTCAGTCTAAAAATTGAAATCCTGCAATATAACCTTTAATCTTTTCTGTATTTCAATTACATATTCCCAACAATCTATTGCCTTTGTAACAGGTAATCTTCCTCTGTGGGCAGAAGGATTCCTGTAATCAAGTCTTACCTTTTCAATAGATTCAACGCAATTTAATAATTTGTTTTTCCTTTGAACCTGAGAAATTTTATTGTTATATAATATATCCCTTGCATACATGTCAAATTCAATAAAAAATTCAGGCCTCTCAATTTTATTAACCCGCACTGGTTTGCCGTTGGGATACAATCCTATAAAATACATGACAGAACCTAGGGTGAAATTATCAGGTTCGATTTCTTTATTTTTTAACACACTTAAAGTACATTCTGGCCAGGAAACGTAATCTTTGCCGTACTTTTCATTTAAATATTTTATATATCCCGAATAAACCCTTGTGAACATTTCCATTTCCATGGCTTTTGTTACCAACAAACATACTCCCGAATAATCTAATTCATCGGAGCCTTTCATTCTTTCCATACTGTCATAGGTTAACTTTGCGGTAGTTAAAAAAACCTTGCTTTCATCAGATAACTTGTCCCACACATCTGTTCCTAAGTATTCAAATAAATCAACTTCATAATTTTCTTTTGATAAGGTATTACAATAATCTCTCGTCAAATTGCAAATTTCATTTACTATTCTGTCTTGAAGTTTTTTGTATATAATTTCTTTGTCCTTCTCAGTAAGGGAAGCAGATAGTTTTTTACCATAAATATTTTTCAATTCTTTTATAATTTTATATGTTTCCTGTAATTTATCTATTGGTATACCTGCAGCCACACATACCTGCTCCAAAAAGCCTTTGTAACTTTCCATTTCTGCTAGTTTTTTTCGTAACTTTTCATTTTCAGCTTCCAATAAAGCTTTTTCTTTTTCTATTTTTTCAGTTATTATTTTTTCGATTTTCTTGACAATATCTTCTTCCAACTGCTGGATTGTTCTCATTTTTAGCTCAGCCTGTTCCAATATGCTGTCCTTTTCTTCCACTGGAGCAGCACTTACATCTCTTACATCCAATACTTTATTAAGTCCGAACACAACACAATATCTTTGTTTCATAAAGGTATGGTTTATGCCCATTTCAATATATGTAGTATTGTCCGACTCAATTTCCTGACCAAAGATTCCAAAGGAAACAATGGTTGCATCTAAATCCTTTAAAAGAGGCATAATTTTTTTACGAGCATAGGTTCTTAAATCAAATAAGAAGATGTAAGAAAATGAAGCTAAATTTATCTGAGAATCACTTTGTGATAAAAATTTACTATATGTAAGTAAGCATATCCTATCATCATTAGGGTTAATTCCCTGTCTTTTTATCATTTCTGCAAAATTATATTGGAGAGCAAGTGTATCAAAGACCACCAATACTTTCCCCTTTTCCACCATCTCCCTGGCTAATCTGCTTGACAGCATTGTCATGCCTGTACCAGGAATTGACATAAGGGAAACCCTTTTATATCCCTCATTTATCTTACTATATATTTTATTTAATGTTTCACTATGGAATTCTTTTATATCCATTTTAATCTCCTTTTGTCATATCAATAATTAACCTTCTTTTTTCCCTTTCCTCTCATAAGTACTCTCTCTTGTATTTCACCAACCTTTTGTAAAACATTATTTATATCTTTTGTAAGCTTTCCGTCAAATTTTAGAAACTCTCCTTCTACCATGGTATACCTTATGTTGCTGGCATCGGAACTATAAATTATTGAAGTTAAGGGATCATAGACAGGAAATGTACTGGCCTTGTTTAAATCCCATAGGAGTAAGTCTGCATCATAACCTTCTGCAATTGTTCCTGTATTAAATTTAAGGGCTTTATGACCGTCCATTAGTCTTTTCCATATTTCTTTAGTCTCAAAATTAGTTGCATCACCTGTAATAAATTTTCCATTTAAAGCAAACATTCTTGCCTGCTCCAAAGGACTTAAAGTATTTGAACTGGCTGCACCGTCTGTTCCAAAAGAATAATTCAACTTATCTTTTAATTCATATATATTTCCCTTCCCCATACTTAACTTCATGTAAGTTTTAGGGCTGAAGACAAATACACACTTTTCACTTATATACTTTAAGTCTTCCTCTAAAGTCCAAAGACCGTGAGCAATGATTACATCTATATCAAATCCTCCGCTTTCATAAAGTACCTGTATGGGGGATTTTCCAGTTTGCTTTATACTATCTTCCACCTGTTCCTTAGTTTCGGAAACATGGATGTGTATGCCCACATTTAGCTTTTTGGCTGTATCCACTATTTCTTTTAACTTTTCACCAGGACAGGTATAGGGAGCATGGGGGCCTAATCTTAATTTAATTCTATTATTCTTGTCTTTATATTTGTTAATAAAACTTTCAGCATTTTTTAACTGCTCTTCATAATCATCTACAAGCCCGAATACAGTTGGGGCAATATCTGCTCTTATACCCACATCTTCTACAGCCTTGTAAACGGATTCTTCAAAGAAATAATGGTCTGCAAATGCAATAACTCCGTTATTTATCATTTCCAGTGATGCTATTACGGTTCCCCAATAAACATCATCTGCTTCTAATTTACTTTCATAGGGAAAAATTCTCTCATTAAACCAATTTTCAATGGAAATATCCTCTGCTATTCCCTTCATAATGTTCATGGGAGAATGGGTGTGTAAATTCACAAAACCCGGTGTAATGTAGAGATTACTGCAATCAATTACCTGGTAATCTCCTTCTTCTACTTCTCCAGAAATCTTTTTAATCTTACCTTCTTCAATATAAATATTCTTATTTTTGCCCAGGCTTCCGTCTTCATAAATAATAGTTCCGTTTTTTAATAATATTTTTTTATCCATAACATCACTCCATTTATTTAATTTATATAAAGTTCTTTCAATAAAGCTATTTCTTTTCCGTGACCTTCCAGATCATTGGGTGTTTCTAAAAAGAAGGGTAAGTTCCTTAATTTTGGATGATTAATAATCCTTTTAAAGGCATCTATACCAATGTAACCCTCTCCTATGGTTGCATGACGGTCTTTATGGCTACCTATTGGATTTTTACTGTCGTTTAAATGAATTGCATATAATTTTTCAAGACCTATAATTTCATCAAAATCACCAAGAACACCATCCAAGTCATTTACTATATCGTAACCTGCATCATATACATGGCATGTATCTAAGCATACACCGATTTTATCTTTAAGATCAACATTATCTATAATAAGCTGTAATTCTTCAAAAGTTCTCCCTATTTCAGTTCCTTTTCCCGACATAGTTTCTAATAGCACTGTTGTCGTTTGCTCCTGTTTCAATATATTATTAAGTGCATCTACAATATATTTAATCCCTATTTCTAATCCTTGTTTTACATGGCTTCCCGGATGGAAATTATATAAATTATTTGGAATATATTCCATTCTTTTTATATCATCTTCCAATACCATTAATGCAAATTCTCTTGCCCTCACATTATTAGAGCAGATATTCAAGGTATAGGGCGCATGGCCTAGAATTTTTGCAAAATTATTTTCTTCCATTAAATTTTTCAACTTTTCTATATCATTTACATCAATATCTTTAGCTTTGCTGCCTCTGGGATTGCGGGTAAAAAATTGAAATGTATTGGCTCCAATTGATATGGCATCTTTCCCCATTGCTTCATATCCTCTTGATACTGATAAATGACAACCTATTTTTAGCATAATTCCTCCCTAATAGTCATAACATACAAATAAATATACCACAAAAAATTAATTTTAACTATACTTACGAACAAATTACCCAATCTTATGCCTTATCACAATTGACAATTGAACTAGATTGTACTATACTTAACTTAACTTTATATTTCAATATTGGTGCGCTGTAGTGCGATAATAGGGAATTAGGTTAAAATCCTAAACAGTCCTGCTGCCGTGATGAGATAGCGGTCTTTATGCGATAAGCAACCACTGGATATATCCGGGAAGGTAAAGTAACCGCCATGACCTCTAAGTCGGAAAACCTGCCAATATTGTTGCGTAAAAGCCGCAAATTACTATGCTCTTCAGGTCAAAGAGCCATAGTCGAAGTTAATATTTCATTTAATTTGTGGATTTTACGTTTCGGAAACGAGACGTTTTTTTATTCCCTTTATGACCTAATACCGATGATGAACCTATGGAGGAAAAAATGAAAAGAAAATATTTACTGTCACTGACTTTAATAGTATTAATTTTCCTTGTGGCATGTACCTCAGGTACTGAACAGCCAAATCAATTAGAAAAACACAGTGAACAGAATAAACAAGGTATTGAGTTGCCAGCAACTGACAGAGCCGGAAATGAAATATCCATTCCGGAAGAAATAAACAGAATTATATCCATGTCTCCAGGCAATACAGAATTATTGATAGAATTAGGTTTTAAAGACAAAATAATAGCTACAGATACATATTCTGCACACTTGGTACCGGAAGGAACACCCTTATTTGACATGATGACACCAGATGCAGAACAAATGGTAGCTTTAGAACCAGACATAATTTTCGCAACAGGAATGAGTATGGCAGGAGGAACTGACCCTTATAAGCCAATTAAGGATATGGGCATATGTGTTGCCTACATACCAGCCAGCGACAGTATAGAAAGCATATATGAAGATATAATGTTTTTTGCAAATTCTCTTAAAGTTCCTGAAAAAGGCAGAGAAATTGTTGACAATATGAAATCAAAAATTAAAGAGTTCCAGAAAATTGGTGAAACAATCAAGGATAAAAAGACAGTCTATTTTGAAATTTCCGCTGCTCCTTACATTTACAGTTTTGGAAATGGAGTATTTTTAAATGAAATGATTGAAATAATCGGAGCCGAAAATATTTTGGCAGATCATAGTATGTGGATTTCCGTTTCTGAAGAAACTGTAATTTCTGCAGACCCTGATGTAATCATAACTAATGTTGACTACTTGGATGATCCTGTTGCAGAAATAAAATCCCGTCCTGGATGGCAAAATATAAAAGCCTTAAAAAATAATAATGTATACCGGGTAGAAAATGATGTAACTTCCCACAGCAATCACAAAATTATAGAAGGCCTTAAACAGATGGCTGAGGCTGTGTATCCGGATATTTATCAATATGAAAACTAAATCCAAGATTTTATCATCTATTGTAATCAGTATTATTATATTAATAATGGGAGTTGGATTAGGAAGCGTCAGGGTGCCTGCTACAGAAATAATAAATGTAATAATGCATAAAATATTTTCAACTCCCTTGATACCCAGTATGCCCGGTATTTCTGTATCCATAGTATGGAATTTAAGGTTGCCCCGTACTCTTTTGGCTTTTATGGTAGGAGGAGCTCTTGCAGTAAGCGGTGCAGTAATGCAATCAGTATTAAAAAACCCCTTAGCTTCTTCCTATACATTAGGGGTGTCTTCAGGAGCATCTTTGGGAGCAGCCATAATAATAGTAACAGGATTCAATATTCCTTTTTTAGGACTATTTACATTACCCTTAACTGGTTTAACCTTTGGTCTTTTAACCGTATTCTTGGCCATAAAATTTGCTTATAAATTGGACCAGAATTTAGAAAATAACACTATTATTTTAGTCGGTATGGTTTTTTCCTTATTTGTTAATGCCATACTCACCCTTATAACAGCAATGGCCCGTGACCACTTAGCCCAGCTCACCTTTTGGCAAATGGGAAGCTTTTCTTTAAAAGACTGGTCTAATGTAATTATCCTTTTCCCTATTGTAGTTGCTGGAACTATAATAATACAAAGTTTCTCCAAGGAAATGGATATACTGACTTTCGGTGAAGAGCAAGCTATGACTATGGGAGTAGATGTTCAAAGAGTTAAATGGCTTTTATTAGGACTGGCAGCAGCTCTTACAGGAAGTGCCATTTCCTTCGTAGGAGTAATTGGATTTATAGATTTAATGGCACCTCATGTAGTAAGGAAAATATTCGGTTCCAGCCACAAAACAGTAATTCCCATGTCAATGATTTTTGGCGGTTCATTCATGGTTCTTTGTGATTTACTAGCCAGGACACTAGTCTCACCTTCCGAGTTGCCAGTAGGGGCAATCACAGCAATGGTAGGCGTACCATTTTTCGCATATGTATATTTTTCAAAAAGAAGGGGATGAAAATGCTTATATTAAAGAATGTATCTGCAGGATACAACGGCATTGATGTAATAAATAATATTTCATTAAAAGTAGCCGAAGGTGAAAACCTTTGTGTTATAGGTCCTAACGGGTGTGGTAAAACTACACTTATTAAAGCAATTTCTGGCATAATTCCACATAGGGGAACTATAACGATTAACGGGACTGACATAAATAAAATGAAAAGGGCTGATATAGCAAAAAAGGTTGCTGTCATGAGCCAAGTATCAACTATCTACTTTTCATATACAATCTATGAAACCGTCCTTTTAGGCAGGTATCTTCATATGAAGGGAAAAACCTTTAAAGAACCGTCCTCGAGAGATAAAGAGTATACAGACAAATGTTTAAAAGCAGTAGGCCTTTACAATATAAAAGACAAACAAATTAACACCTTGTCAGGAGGACAGCTTCAAAGGGTTTATTTAGCAAGAACCTTAGCTCAGGAACCAAGTATAATATTGCTTGATGAACCAACAAATCACTTGGATCTGAAATATCAGACAGAATTAATAGAATTTCTTAAAAATTGGTCAAAAGAAGAAGGTCATTCCATTATTGGTGTACTTCACGATCTAAACTTAGCAATGAATTTAGCTGACAAAATGCTTTTGTTAAGTAATGGAAATATTGCTGCTTACGGAAATACTCAAGAAGTTATTTCATCTAATTTGTTAAATAAAGTATATGGTATGAACGTAAGAGAGTACATGGTGGATTCTCTTAGACATTGGGAAAGTATAAGAGATAGAAACTATTATAAAGTTCCCTTACGCAAAATTAATTAATCGGCCTAGCCGATTTTTTTATTTACTGCCTTGTTGGGTGGGGATTTGTAATTAACTACTAATTTAATGGGCATAATAGATTAAAGAACATCAAAAGGAGGTTTCAATGAAAAAAATAATATTGATTTTAATCACTGTCTTGGTGACAGCCTGTAATATAAGTCCTTTCCCTGAACAGAATAATGGAATTCCTGAAGGTCCTACTATAGAAGATTACTTTCCAATTAAAGAAAATACAAAATACTCCTATGAAGGAAAGGGAAATGAATTCGCAACTTATACAGAATTTGTTGACTATGTTGCTAATAATCGGATTCAAACCCGAACAAATAACGGCGGTACAGAATCAGTAAAGGTAATGGAAATAAAAGATGGTGAACTATTACTTTTATACCACCGAGGGGAAACCTATTTTAGATATAATTTTTTAGAGGAAGAATATAATAATGGAAAAATACTCCTGAAAGAACCTTTAGAAGAAGGAAATTCATGGGATTATGACGAAAATACAACTGCTAAGATTACCCATATTTCAAAGGAAGTAGTAACTCCTTTAGGTAATTTTAATGCTATAGAAGTTACCTTAGAAGGGGAACAGGGTAAGACAGTTAATTATTACGCAAAAGACATGGGATTAATTAAAACAATTACTTCAGGAGAAGGTTACGAAGTATCTTCCACCCTTTCATCCATTGAAAACAATGTACCTTTAATGCAGACTATAAAATTATATTATCCTGATACAGACGGTATCCACTTGAACACAATTGATGTACCTATAGAATTTTACACCAATGAGGAACCAGAAGATATAGTAGAGAAAAACATTAAGGATTTATCCGTTTATGAAATTATTAGTCCAAATACAAAAATTAACAAGATTGCTTTCAATGAAGAGGAAAAGAGTGTCCACGTTGATTTGTCGGAAGATTTTGTTACAGAAATGAATGCAGGTGCTGGCTTTGAAGGGATGATACTTCAAAGTTTAACCAACACATTAGGCAACTACTATGGGGTTGAAAAAGTATATATTACCATAGATGGAGGTCCTTATGAATCGGGACATATAATAATTGAAGAAGGGGAACCCTCCCTAGTAAACTACGATAATGTAAAAGAAGAATAATCAGGGGACATTCCTTGTCCCCATTCCTTTATATTGCATATTCATTTAAACTGATTATCTTACTTCCCTTTTTAACTTCTACAGCTGGAATTCCCACAACCGTTGAATTAGGACTAGTATCCTTCAATACTACTGCATTAGCTCCTATCTTGGTTCCAGAAGCAATATAAATATTTCCTAAAACTTTTGCCGACGCTCCTATTACCACATTATCTCCCACAGTCGGATGTCTTTTTCCTTTTTCATTTCCCGTGCCTCCCAAGGTAGCTCCATGAAACATGGTAACATTATTGCCTACTACTGCAGTTTCTCCTATTACCACGCCCATACCATGGTCGATAAAAAGTCCTTTCCCTATAGTTGCTCCTGGATGAATTTCAATTCCTGTCCTGTGTCGGGCTATATTGGATATTAATCTGGCTAAAAAGTACCTTTTCTTCAAATATAGCTTATGGGCAATTCTATGGGCTATCAAAGCTTTAATATGAGGATACAGGAAAAACACTTCCAGTCTGTTTCTTGCTGCAGGATCTCTGGGAAACACAGAATCTATATCTTCAATAATCGACTTAATAAACCTAATCATAATACCATTCCTTTCTAATACTTTATCAGTGACAAATATTTCTCTCCGCCATCGGGAGATATGGTAAGAATCTTTTTCTTATCACCATATTTTCTTGCTAGTTTTCTTGCCGCCGCTATGTTGGCTCCCGATGAAATACCTATTAGCATTCCTATTTTTGCCGAAACTTCAACGGCAGTATCAATTGCTTCCTCATCAGTAACAGTATATACTTCATCTACATATTCTCCATGATAGGTTCCTGGTATAAAACCCGCACCTATTCCTTGAATTCTGTGAGGTGAGGGATTTCCTCCCGATAAAACCGGTGATTTTGCAGGCTCAACCCCTGCTGTAATAATATTTTTATTAAATTCTTTCAGCCTTTTGGAAACTCCGGAAATTGTTCCTCCCGTTCCCACACCGGCAACGAATATATCTAAGTCACTTAATTGCTTAATTATTTCTTCACCTGTAGTTTCATAATGAATTTTAGGATTTGCCGGGTTGTTAAACTGATCGGGCATGAAACAGTTTTTATCTTCTAACAATTCATTGGCCCTTTCAATTGCTCCCTTCATTCCTTTTTGTCCTTCTGTCAGGATTAATGTTGCCCCATAGGCAGCTATAATATCTCTTCTTTCCTTGCTCATGGTTTCAGGCATAGTAATTAGTACTTTGTATCCTTTAAGTCTTCCGATTAATGCCAGTGCAATACCTGTATTTCCGCTGGTGGGTTCCACAATAATACTGTTTTTATTTAAATAACCCTTCTTTTCAGCATCTTCGATCATTCCCAAAGCAGCTCTGTCTTTAATGCTTCCTCCAGGATTAAATTTTTCCATCTTTATATAAATATTTTCTTCCGGTAATTTTACTATGGGTGTGTTTCCTATTAAACTAAGTGTGTTATATCTACTCATAAATCTACCTTCACTTTCACTAAATTCGCAGGCTTCATCACCAATTTGTTGCTCCCTTTGGTCGCACAAATTGGGATTGCGCTGCGTTTGACCTACCATCAAGACTTTCTCCCTACGGTCGAAGTCTTGGGTTAGGTCATAAAGGTCAACAAAAAATCCGTCTCAGTTAAGAGACGGATTGAATCCGCGGTTCCACTCTAATTGGCAAATGCCCACCTTACATAGCACCATCATGCTACTCCATTATAACGGATGGTTCCGCAGTAGCCTACTTAATTCGGTACTGTACTCCGAAGGGCACTTCACATATAACTCCAATAAGCATCCTTTCAGCCGGGGAGACGCTCTCTCTGTAAATTCATTATATGCTACTTTCCTTCTTCACTGTATTTCCTACTAATTTAGTTGGGTATATTTGCTTTTCATTATATTACACTTATATGAAAAATGCAACACTTTTTTGAAAGTAATTTTGTATAAATTAAACAACCTGCCTTTGTCTCGGCAGGCTGGGTTTAACTACATAAATATAAACCTTAAAACAAATAGTAATGATAGTATCCACATAACCCAAGATATATCCCTGAACTTACCGGATATAAATTTTAAAATTACATATGATACCATTCCAAATACAATTCCTTCTGCAATACTATATGCGAAGGGCATCATAACTATCGTTAAGAAAGCAGGTATAGCTTCTGTATAGTCATTGAAATCTATTTTTGTTATAGGACTCATCATAAACAAGCCTACAATAACCAAAGCAGGTGCAGTTGCAGCTGATGGAACCAATGTGAACAAGGGAGCAAAGAATAATGCAATTCCAAACATTACTGCAGTAGTAAGTGCTGTCAGTCCTGTCCTTCCACCTTCTGCTACACCAGAAGCACTTTCAACATAGGTTGTAACGGTGCTTGTGCCTAAACAGGCACCTATAGTTGTACCAATAGCATCTGCCATTAATGCTGCTCCTACTTTTGGCAATTTTCCCTCTTCATCTAACATATTAGCCTTTGTAGCAACGCCTGCCAATGTTCCAACAGTATCAAATATATCTACGAAAAGAAATGTAAATACTACAACTAACATTTCAAAAGAAAAAATTTGATCGAAACCTACAAATTTAAATGCAATATTCTTAAGTGAAGGAGGCATGCTTACGATTGTATTAAAGTTTTCTGGTAAAACAGTAACTCCCATGGGAATTCCGATTATAGTTGTTAGAACTATTCCTATTAACAAGGCTCCCTTAACATTTTTTATAAGCAATAATCCTGTAATAATGATTCCTATAATTGCTAATAATGGCTCGCTTGCTGTCACATCGCCCAAAGCAATAAGGGTACCATCGCCTGCCTGTACTATTCCGGCTCCAGATAAACCTATAAAAGATATAAATAAACCTATTCCAACAGACACAGCGTTTTTCAAACTTATAGGTATGGAGTCAAATATTGCTTCCCTAGCTTTTACAGCGGATAATAAAATAAATATAATTCCCTCAATTAATACTGCAGTTAAAGCAAATTCCCATGATTTACCCATAGGTCCTAGCACAACTGTAAATGCAAAGAATGCATTAAGTCCCATTCCTGGTGCTAGTGCAAAGGGATAGTTAGCAAATAAGGCCATCATCAGTGTTGCAATCATAGCTGATAAGGCCGTAGCAGTAAATATACCACCGAAATCCATTCCAGTAGATGATAATATGATAGGATTAACAACTAAAATATAGGCCATTGTCATGAAGGTTGTAACACCTGCCAAGACTTCTGTTTTTACATCAGTTCTGTGCTCCTCTAACTTAAAAAATTCTTTCAAAGTATTTTCCTCCATTGTTTAAAGATTTTATCATATGATTATTTCAAAAAATAAAGATAGCCCGTCAAGGTAGGAAGTGAAACCTACCCGACTGGGCTTTTATCCCTTCGGTGTAATACCATAACCATACAGTATCTGTACCGCTCGGACCAGCAAGAAATCATAATTAATCCCAAGAAATCTCCGGAACCCTAGGTACACTTTCACTCATAGCCAAATGATTTAAGGTCATTTTGTAGAGACGTCCCAACCATATTATGAGACTTATATGAGCCATATTTACTTTTTCCAAATTGATAATATCAATATGTCCTATATATGTCAATGGAAAATTTTGTATAATTTGAGAAATTTCCGAACGTTATTAGCTATTCTTCATTAATTAAACGTCTGTTCTGTTCTTTCAATAATTTCATCCTGCAAAGCTTTTTCAAGGTTGTTAAAGTGATCGGAATAACCGGCAACTCTTACAATTAAATCCTTGTATTCTTCGGGATTTTTCTGTGCATCCAAAAGTACATCTCTGTCTATTACGTTAAATTGAATATGGTGACCACCTAATTCAAAATATGACCTTATAAGAGAAGCTACATTTTCTATTCCCTCTTCTCCAGCTATGGCAGAAGGAGAGAATTTTTGATTCAGCAATGTCCCTCCAGTAGTTGTATGATCCATCTTAGAGCAGGTTTTTATCACTGCTGTAGGACCCTTTATATCTGCACCCTTTTCTGGAGATATACCATCTGCCACTGGTTTGTGAGCTAATCTTCCGTTGGCAGATGCACCCATTACAGAACCGAAGTACACATGGCAGGTAGTAGGCAGCATATCTATTTGATAAGTGCCTCCTGTTACAGTCTTTCTTCCCCTTATTATATCCCTTATATCGGTAAATACTTTAACCATTATGCTGTCAGCATAATCATCGTCGTTTCCGTACTTAGGAGTATGGTTTGATACTAAGTTTCTAATTTTTTCATATCCTTCATAATTTGCTTCCAATGCTTTCAACAATTCAGGCATAGTAAATCTTTTCTCATCAAATATATTGTATTTAATTGATGATAAGCAGTCAGTAATGGTAGAAATCCCTACAATTTGGATATACCTGGTGTTGTACTTGGCACCTCCTGCATTGTAGTCCCTACCCTTTTCTTTACAACCATCTGTCAACACTGACATAAATGTTGCCGGCATATGCTCTGCAAAAAGTTTTTCTATAACATTATTGCCTTTTATTTTAATATTTATTATATAATTTAATTGTTTTAAGAAAGCCTCATATAGTTCTTCATAGGATTTGAAATCTTCAGGATTACCTGTTTTTAATCCCACTTGCTTATTGGTATATTTGTCAAAACCATTATTTAATGTAAGTTCCAATACTTTAGGTACGTTCAAATATCCCGTTAATATATATGCTTCTCTACCGTGACAGCCAGTTTCAACACATCCGCTGGCACCTCCGAATCGGGCATCTTCCAATGTTTTACCTGCATTTAGCAGTTCCTGTATCAATTCCTCCGTATTGTAAAAGGCAGGCTGTCCCCATCCCTTCCTTGCTATTTCCACTGCTCTTTTCAAAAATTCATCAGGAGTTTTGACACTTATCTGGACATTGGAGCTGGGCTGCAGAAGCTTTAATTCATCCATGGTATCAAGGATCATGTAGGATACTTCATTTACTCCATCTTCCCCTGTATAAGGATTGATACCACCCGTATTAATATTTGCAAAGTCCGTATAGGTTCCGCTTTCCTTTAAAGTTATTCCAACCTTGGGAGGGGCAGGTTGATTGTTAAATTTAATCCATAAACACTCCAATAATTCTCTTGCTTTGTGGTAATCTATAGTTCCTGCTTCTTTCTCCTTTTTATAGAAAGGATAAATGTATTGGTCAAGTCTTCCAGGAGAGAAAGAATCCCAAGTATTAAGCTCTGTAGTAATCCCTATATGAACGAACCAGTACATTTGTAAAGCTTGGGCAAAAGTTTCCGGTTTATGGGCAGGTACTACATCACAGTTTTTTGCAATCCACAATAATTCCTCTTTTCGCTTAGGGTTAGTTTCCTTTGCCGCCAATTCCCTTGCATAGGCAGCGTATCTTTTACCATAGATTATTATTGCATCACAGGAAATTGCCATTGCCTGAAGTTGAGCCTTCTTATCGTAAGCATCAGGATCGTTTAAGAAATCTAATTTTTCTATTTCTTCTTCAATTTCTCTTTTAAAATCCAAAAAACCCTTTTCATAGATTTTGCCATCTGCCACCGTATGTCCCGGAGCTCTTTGCTCCATAAACTCTGTAAACATACCCGCTTCATAGCAATCTTTCCATTCCTGAGTCATTGCTTCAAGGATTTTATACCTCATGGAGCGCTTTTCCCAATAGGGGATAATTTTTTCCTCCTGAAGTTTTTTATCCTCTTCCTTAACTTTAAAGCTAATATATTTTCTGTCATTCATTATGGTCATATCTTCCACAGTATGACAGCACAATTCAGGGAATGTGGGAGCAACTTGTGGACCTTCGCTCTTTTCCCCTACAATTAGTTCATCTTCACCTATATATAGTTTTCTTTTTTCCATTAAATTTTTAAAATTTAAAGCTCTCAATATGGGTGTTTCTACAGTACCGTAATATTTTTCATAAAATTCTGTCTCTATTAAAGCTCTTTCCAAGCTAATAGATGGTTGTGTAGTTACGCTTAATTCCCTTAATCTTTTTGTTCTTTCAGTATATCCTCTCATTTTTAGCCTCCTATTTTTACTAAAAATCCTTTTTCCTGAAACAATCCTTTAAAATAGTTGAGCTTTTCTTCCGAAGGCCGGCTCATCTTATCAGATTGGTATTCCAATCCTAATTTTTTGTATTTATGGATAGCTATACTGTGGTAGGGAAGCAAATTCACTTTCTTGGTATTAGTCTTTTCCATAAGTTTGATTATTTCTATAATATTACTTACATCGGCATTAATTCCTTCTATTAAAGGTATTCTAATATTTATGTCTTTGTGAATTTCTGATAGCTTTATTAAATTTTCAATAATTAGTTTATTAGAAACACCTGTATAAAAAATATGTTTTTCTTCATCCATCAATTTAATATCGTATAGAAATAGATCCGTGTACTTAGCTGTTCTTTCCAAAATATTAAATGCAACTGCACCACAAGTATCTACTGCAGTGTGAATATTTTCCTCTTTTAGTCTCTTCAACAGTTCTTCAATGAAATCTACATGTATTAATGGTTCTCCTCCAGATAAGGTCGCTCCTCCTCCGGAGTTTTTATAAAATACCCTATCCTTTAAAACTTCCTTAACAACTTCATCTACTGTATATTCTTTTCCTGCAATTTCCCTGGCACCGTTAACACAGGTAATAACACAGTCTCCTTTGAAGGTACACTTGTCCAAATTTGTAAAAAGCTTATTGCCTATTATTTCTATAGCCTTGTTCTTACATTCTTTTACACAACTACCGCATAAAGTACACTTGTCCTCAGAATATAGAATTTCGAAACCTGAATTTTGACTTTCTGGATTATGACACCAGGCACACCTTAAAGGACATCCCTTGAAAAATACCGTAGTCCTAATACCTGGACCATCATGGACGGAAAACTTCTGTATGTTAAAAATATTAGCCTTCATTTTTACCTCTTACCGTTACCATTGGTAAGCTCTTTAATAAAGCTGTAGGTTATTTTTGCAGTTAAACCCCATATTATATAATCATAATATTTATAAAAATATACGGGATATCTTATATTTCCCCAGTCATAATCTTTTCCGTTATTTACCATGTGGTAAGGAAAGTTTTTATCTGCCTGAGGATAGTAATTCATATAGTATTTTTCAGGCTCGTTTTCTAAGAAAAAAGATAATGGTACAAAAAACAATTCCGATACTTCATCTTCATTAAAATCCATTTCATAAGGATCAACATCTTTTATAAGACCTAAGAAGGTGAACAGGAAGTATCCGCTTTTACTTGCAGCGTAGTGAAGTTCTGATATAATTTCTATATTATTTTTGTTTATCAGTAACTCTTCGGAAGTTTCTCTTATGGCAGCTTCCATAGGACTTTCATCATCTTCTATTCTGCCGCCGGGAAATGATATTTCTCCAGGCTGAGCTATGGAATTTGATCTTACTTCATAAATTAAATTTAATTCCCCATCAATTTCTATTAATGGTACCAGGACGGCAAAACTAACTTCCTCATCAACGGGTTTTGGCCTTAAGTTTTTTAGTTTGTTTCTAATATATTCAATATTCATCTATCGTAACAACCTCATTATTCCAAATATTATAAATATCAGTCCAGATATTGTTTTAATTATATAAGAAGGAATATATTTAGTCAATGAAGAACCTATAATAATTCCAAGGAAGCCTATTGCCAACATAGCAGCTACAGATGCGGATAATACTAAGTAGGGACAACTTGATTCCATGGCCAAAGTCATGCAAGTAAGTTGTGTCTTATCTCCCATTTCCCCTAATAAAAATGTAAAGGCTGTTGTTACTATAGGACTTAAATTATAGTGTTTTTCTATTTTATCTTCTTCTTCGAATATAATAGTAATAATTCCAAATATAATAAATATTATTCCTGCAAATATTTGAAGTAAGCTTTGTTCCATTATATTAGATATGTAACTGCCTACTAAGACGGCAGCCCCATGATTTAAAAATACACCTATAAGTATTCCTACAAGCATTTGTATTAATGTATACTTGGTTGCTAATGTCATTAGCATTAACTGTGTTTTGTCTCCCATTTCTGCAACAAAAACCAAGGTGAATGTTTCTAAAAATTCTTTATACATAACTCCCCCTGAAATTCTCTTTCAATAATTTAGGATATATATTATAATATTAAAAGCAAGGTATAAACAGAACCTATTATTGAAAGATTCGGAGGCTATATGGATAAGAATATACTAATTACAACAGCACCCTTCGGAAACGGTCATAAGATGGTTGCCACTGCATTGAAAAATGCATTTATTAATAAAGGTTATTATAATGTGTTAGTTGTAGATTTGTTTACGGAAGCTCATCCCAAGATTACAGAAGCAATTAAAAGAGCATATATAAAAAGTTACGATTTCGGAAAGGCCTACTCTAAACTTTATTACGGTTCAGAGAAACTGACTGATAAAAGAATTGTTGAGTTATACAGAAACTTTGGGTTTAAAAAATTAAAAGAAATAACAGAGACTGTTAAGCCAGATATAATAATTAACACTTTCCCCATATTAGCATCCCTTAAGATCAAGAACGATCAAGGCAATAACATACCTGTCTTCAACATAGTTACAGATTTTTACGTACATAAGCTTTGGATAAGCGAAGAAATAGACAAATTTTATATAGCAACCCATGAATTAAAAGAAGAGTTGAAAAAAATGAATATTCCATTAAACAAAATCGTTGTATCTGGAATTCCAATCAGGGAAGCTTTTGAAGAAGTGGATAATATTTCAAAACTTTACGCCAAGTATAATTTTAGAAGAGGCAAAAGAATTGTTTTAATTAATTCCGGTGCTTTCGGAGTATTGAAAAATATTAAAAAGGTATGTATTGAATTGTGTAAACATAAGAATATTCAAGTTGCAGTAGTTTGTGGAAACAACAAAGTTTTAAAGGAAAATTTAGAAGCCTTAGGCTTAAGAAATTTAAAAGTATTTGGATTCTTGGAAAATATCCATGAATTATATAAAATAGCCTCCTGTATGATTACTAAATCTGGAGGAATAACATTGTCGGAAGCATTAGCAGTACAGCTGCCCCTTGTTATTACAAAGCCAGTACCGGGACAGGAAAAAGAAAATGCCCTGTATTTTGAAAAAAAGGGAGCAGCTATAATAGCAAACAACACTTATCAAGTAGTCAACAGTACTATTGATTTAATCAACAATCCCCCGCTGTTAAATGCAATGCGAAAAAATATGAAAAAAATGTACAACAAAGCATCTACCAATAAAATAGTTGATGATGTATTAGGAAGTTTAAAAGATTAAAAGAACCCTTAGGGCTCTTTTTTTCTTCTAAGTTGTTTATTTTTTCTAAATTCCTCATGCAGAACTTTGTAAAGGCATTTTTTGAAACTTTCGTCCTGTTCTCTTCTTCTCTTGGAAGGTCCTTTACTTTTACCTCCCTGCTTTCTTATCCGTTCACTTATATACCTGGATTGGAGGAGGGTGTCTATATTATTCTTATTTATGAAAAAGCCTGATGTATGGATTATTGCCGATGCTTTTCCTAAAACAAGGCTGGCAAGTCCGTAATCCTGAGTAATTAATATATCTCCTGGTTTAAATATTTGAACTATTTTATAATCAACTGAATCTCTTCCCTGTTCAACAACTATAACCTGGAAATCACTGACTATATAGTGATCTATATCAACGACTATTATTAAATCTATACCAAATTCTCTGGCAGCTTTTTCACAAATCTCTTTCACTGTCTGGGGGCAAGCATCGCCATCTATTATAATTCGCATGAAAAAACTCCTTTTTTATTTAAACTATGACAGGGAAAAGCAAATGTTCATAGTTAAAAGGATAGGAATTTATGAATTCTTCCTCAGCGTATATAAATCCTTCCTTAAATGTTTCAATAAAGGTAACTCATTTCTCACCTTTTTCACATAATCTAAATCTATTTCCTGAACAGTATATCCTTCTTTTTCGTCCATTCTCCTTAAAACCTGTCCCCAAGGGGAAACTATTAGGGAATTACCGTAGGAACGATAGGTTGCTTCATAATCTCTTGCCGGGGCAACACCAATGGTATAAACCTGGTTATCCAAAGCTCTGCTTCTAAAATTTAATTCCCAGTGGGCGGGACCTGTTGTCATGTTAAAAGCTCCAGGATAAATTATTACTTCAGCTCCTGCAAGAGCCATTAGCCTGCCTAACTCCGGAAACCTTATATCATAACACACCCCAAGACCTATTTTACAAAATTCCGTATCAAAAACCGTAACATCCTTGCCGGCAGTCAACACATCTGATTCCTTAAAATACTGTCCTCCTTCCACATCTATGTCAAAGAGGTGTACTTTTCTGTGCTTAGCTATTTTTTCACCTTGTCTGTCAAATACATAGGAAGTATTATAAACATTATTTCCTTCTAATTCAGGAATTGAGCCACCAACAAGGTAGATGCTAAATTCTTTGGCAGCAGCACTTAATTTCTCGTAAGCATAGCCTCCTTCTTCTTCTCCATAATCTCTGAAATAAGAAGTATTGTAAGGACAACAAAACATTTCTGGCAATACAGCAAAATCTGCACCTTCTTGGGAAACAGTTTCAATTAGTTTGACAGCATTCTCTACATTCTTTTCTTTGTCCTCGTACACCTTAGTCTGCAATAAAGCGACCTTAAATTTTCTCATACTTCCCCTCCCAATTTTATTCTTTAATCAATTATAAAATATTTGTACCTAATATGCAATTGGTATAGGAGGAACTAAAGTAAAAAAGCAAACGAGAAACGGCAGTACATCTGCCGTTTCCTCTTATTCTAATTCTGCAATTAATTCTCCAGCAATTACCTTCTGGCCTTCCTTAACATGTATTTTATTAACAGTTCCCGCCAGTGGAGCTAAAACATTAGTTTCCATCTTCATAGCTTCTAAAACAGCAATAGGCTGTCCTGCCGTTACTTTTTCTCCTTCTTTAACAAGAATTTTAACTACACTTCCTGGTATGTTGGCACCAATTTCAAACTGATTGCCTGTATCTGCCATAACTCTTTCAATACCTGTATTCTTAGAAAGGGGAGCATTTTTGTCTTTAATAGTAACAACTCTGTTGTTTCCATTCACTTCAAATGTTAAATCCTTGGTTCCATTGTCATTACTTCTAATATCAACTAATTTGATGCTTAGTTTTTTACCTTCTGCAATTTTTACGCCGCAAGTTTCTCCTTCCTCCAAGCCGTGGAAAAATATGTCGCTACCCATAAGTCTTAAACTAACTTCATCTTTTGTACTCTTAATATAGTCTTCGAAAACTTTAGGATAAAGAGCATAGCTCAGTGCTTCTTCATCAGTTCCTTCCAACTCATATTTTTCCCGAAGCATCTTCTTAATGGCATCAAAATCTTCTGGTGGCAAGAGCTCTCCCGGCCTGCATTTAATAGGCTCTCTGCCCTTTAACACCAACTTGCTTAATTTTTCTGGGAATCCTCCTTCTGGCTGACCCATCATCCCTTCAAAATACGCTACCACTGAGTCGGGGAAATCCATGTCCTTAGCTTTTTCATATATATTATCCTTGGTCAAATTATTTTGAACCATGAATATAGCCATATCTCCCACAGCTTTTGAAGAAGGTGTAACTTTTACTATGTCCCCAAACATTTCATTTACTGTCTTAAACATTTCCTTTACTTCTTCAAACCTATGGCCTAAGCCGAAACTTTCAACCTGGGGCTTTAAATTTGAATATTGGCCGCCAGGAATTTCATACTTATAAATTTCTGCAGTACCTGTTTTCAATCCTGATTCAAACTTATTGTATACCGGACGTACAGCTTCCCAATAATCGGAGATTTTCTGCATATCATCCAAGTTTAGTTGAGTATCTCTTTCTGTATTCATCATAGCTGCAATTACGGAGTTTAGCGGCGGCTGGCTTGTTAGGCCTGCCATTGAATTAAAGGCTGTATCTACTATGTCCACTCCCGCGTTTGCAGCTGCAAATATAGTTACCACACCATTTCCGCTGGTATCATGAGTGTGTAGGTGGATAGGAATTGTAAGTTCATTTTTCAATGCCCTTATTAATTTATCCGCTGCCATGGGTTTTAACAAAGCAGACATATCCTTTATAGCAAGAATATGGGCTCCTCTGTTTTCTAACTTCTTAGCCAAATCTACATAGTATTTTAAAGTATATTTATCCCTTGTTTCATCAAGGATATCCCCAGTATAACAAATACTTGCTTCAACTATTTTTCCCTGGTTAAGAACTTCATCTATAGCAACTTCCATTCCTTTAATCCAGTTCAACGAGTCAAAGATACGGAATACATCTATTCCTGCTTTTGCTGATGCTTTTACGAATTCCTTTATTACATTGTCAGGATAATTTTTATAACCTACTGCATTAGCTCCTCTTAAGAGCATTTGTAGCAGCAAATTAGGCATTTTTTCTCTTAAGGTATGAAGTCTCTCCCAAGGATCTTCCTTTAAAAACCTGTAAGCAACATCAAAGGTGGCTCCTCCCCACATTTCCACGGAAAACAAATCACTTGCCAGGTGCGCCATAGCAGGTGCAATTTTCTCCATGTCCACAGTTCTTACACGAGTAGCCATCAATGATTGGTGAGCGTCACGCATGGTAGTATCCGTTAGCATCAGTCTTTTCTGTCTTAATACATAGTCTGCAACCGCCTTTGGACCTTTTTCATCTAACAGTTGTTTTAAACCAGGCTTTATTTCACCGCTAACTTTTGGTACTCGGGGAACGTCAAACTGGGGTTTTATTCCCTTAGTTTCATTAACTACTATATTACCTATATAGTTTAGAACTTTTAATTCTTTATCTCCTCCCCCTCGCACATTTAATAGAGAAGGATTTTCAGCAATAAACCCTGTATAACACTGTCCCTTTCTGAATGTTTCATGGTTAAGGACATTTAATAAGAATCTAATATTGGTTTTAACTCCATGTACTTTTATTTCCCTTAATGCCCTTGCATTTTTCTCTATGGCATCCTCAAAAGTTCTGGAATGGCTAATTACCTTTACCAACAAGCTGTCATAATAAGGACTAATTTCAGCTCCCGCAAAACCGTTGCCTCCATCAAGTCTTACTCCAAAACCGGAGCCAGTGCGGTATACATCGATTTTTCCTGTATCAGGAGCAAAGTTGTTGGCAGGATCTTCTGTGGTAACCCTGCATTGTATTGCATAGCCCGATCTTTTGATATCTTCCTGGGATTTAATATTTATTTTCTCCGAATCTAACCTGTAGCCTTGGGCTATAAGAATTTGAGCCTGGACTATATCTATACCCGTTACCATTTCCGTTACTGTATGTTCCACTTGAATTCTCGGATTCATTTCAATGAAATAGTGGTTTCCATCTTTGTCCACTAAAAATTCCACAGTACCTGCATTTCTGTAATTTACTGACTTGGCTAATTTCACTGCGTCACTACATATAGCCTGTCTTTGTTCCTCTGTAATACTTAAAGCAGGAGTAAATTCCACAACTTTCTGGTGTCTTCTTTGAATGGAGCAATCCCTTTCATATAGATGAACAATATTACCGTAATTATCTCCTAAAATTTGAACTTCAATATGTTTTGGATTTTGAAGGAATTTTTCTATAAAGATATCATCGATTCCGAAGGCTTTCTTGGCCTCCCTTTGCGCACTTCTAAACTCCCTTAACAGGTCTTCCTCCCTCCAAACTATACGCATACCCCTTCCGCCTCCTCCGGCTGAAGCCTTTAGAATAACAGGATATCCGCAATAATCGGCAAACTTCTTAGCTTCTTCCTCTGATTTAACAGCCTCTTCAATTCCAGGAATAATGGGAACCCCTATTTCCTTGGCAACTACTTTCGATTTTATCTTATCTCCTAATTTGTCCATCATTTTATAATCAGGACCGATAAAGACAATACCTTCTTCTTCACACTTTCTAGCAAATTCAACATTCTCTGCTAAGAATCCATATCCGGGATGAATTGCATCAACACCTTTTGATTTCGCAAGGCTAATAATTTCATCTATTCCAAGATAGGCATCGACAGGTGACTTGCCCTTTCCAACCCTGTAAGACTCATCCGCTTTAGTTCTGAAGAGGGAGTTCTTGTCTTCTTCTGAATATATGGCCACACTTCTTATACCAAGTTCTTCACAGGCTCTGAACACTCTGATTGCAATTTCACCCCTGTTTGCAACCAAAATTCTTTTAAACTGTTTCATATTCCACCTCTCCTATCATACATATACATATTATTATATAATACCAAACAGTTTAACATTATTATTTTAACTTTTCAACCCATAAAACTAATTTTATTAAATTTAAATATAAAAAACTTTATTTTATTCTTTTATATTAATTATAATAGGGAGAAATGGTTTTTGACTTATTATAAATATGCAAAAAATAGAAAAATAAGAACCCCATAATAATAAAAACCCCTTCAAAGGGGTTACTTATGCTAATGCCGTTCCTTTCAGATGGCTTATATCGTTGAAAGATACTTTTCTTACTTCATTGTTTTCATCTACTTCTATATATGACAAACTACAGTTATAGACAACAGTTTCAATCCAATTTTCCACCCTAATAGATTTTTTCACAAAAGCTTCAATACACTTGATGGTTCCACCATGGGCAACTATTAATATAGTTTTGTTTTTATATTTTTCTAATATTTCATTCAAAGCTTTTTCTACTCTTCCATAAAATTCACGGAGACTTTCACCGTTTGGATATCTTTGGTTTAGAGGATCCGCCTCAATTTTTTCAAGTATAGCTGGATACTCTCTCTTTATTTCCTCGTACTTCATGCCTTCGAACTCACCAAGGTTAAGCTCTTTAAGACCTTCATGCTTAATAATTTCTATATCCTTATTTCCTCTTACAATTTCGGCAGTTTTATAAGCTCTGCCTAAAGGACTGGAAATAATATAGTCAATATCAATTTCTTCAATCCGTTCAGATAAAAGTTCTGCTCCTATTATTCCCTTTTCTGTCAAATCAGAGTCCTTATGTCCCTGATACTTACATTCTCTGTTCCAAACTGTTTCACCATGCCTAGTTATATAAATTTTAGTCATTTTGTTTTCCTTTCTATTTCAATTTTTCTACCTTTTAATACAAGAATATTACTCTTCCCCGCTTGTTTGGTTATATTAGGCCTACGAAAATGGGTACTAAGACGGTTACTGATAGTGAAAGTATAAGCCCACTTATGAATGAAATTACCGCTACTTCCTGATTTGTATTCTTTGTTACCATGGGCAAGCCTGTATCCATACTTATGGCTGCTCCGGCAGCTATGGTTTCCAAGTAGCCTATGCGTTTTGCAATAATAGGTATTGCCACAAAAGCCATTACTTCCCTAAATACATTGGATAAAAAAGCTACCGTTCCCAGCTCTGAGGATATGGGAGTAATGATTATGGCGGATAAAGTATACCAGGACAGCCCTGAGGCTATGGCTAGGGCACCAAATATATTAATATTGAATATAAAACTGCATACAATCCCGCCTAACAAACTGCCTAATATAGTTCCTATAGGTACTATAAGGATTTTAAATCCTACATTTTTTAAATTTTTAAATATATCTTTATTGCTTCCTAAATCTATTCCTACAAAAAACAGGAGAAGACAAAGGCCTATATCCATGAGGAAACCACTATTTTCATAAAAAACTTCTGGCATGAAAAGCAATCCGGAAAGTATCCCCAATACAAGCACTATTAATATTTTCTTAGTCATTTTTGCCTCCTGTAATATTCTTATCTGTTATTAATCTCTTCCTTGCAAAATATACAAATAAAATACTAAGGGAGGCAGTTGTAAGGGCAAATACTGCCGCCATTATTCCTATTTGTCCTATGGATGAAATTATTTGTTCATCCATACCAATGTTAACTCCCATAATATAAATTAATCCAAAAAGGATTACCGTCTGAATAATGGATATTTTCTTCATTATATTTTCATGAATGGCACCTCTGCTGCTTAACAACCATCCCACCGTCAATATTCCAAAATAAAGCAAAACTCTAAATACCATAGCTATCCCCCTATTCTTTTACCGCTGTTCATCCACTGAACAAATTGGTCTTCACTAATTATTTCTATTCCTAATTCTTTAGCCTTTTTATTCTTAGATGAATTGGATAAAAGATCATTATTTATTAAATAATCCGTTTTGGAAGTAACAGAACCTGTTACCTTTCCTCCTCTTTCTTCGATAGCTGCCTTTAATTCATCGCGATTTTTGAAGTGACTTAAAGATCCTGTTATAACAAAAGTAAGATTTTCAAAAGTTTGCTCAGTTTCCTGTTCGCTGCTTTCAAATTCAATTTCTTTCAGTACATCTTCTATAAGAGCTTTCTTTTTTTCATTTCTGAAAAAATTTACGTAGTTAGTAGCCATTACATGACCAATGCCGCTTATTTCAATTAATTCTTCATAAGTTGCACCCTGTATTCTTTCCCAGTCATCCTTAAATTCCTTGCTAATTAATTTTGCATTGGACAATCCTATATTGGGAATTCCTAAACTGTATAAAAACCTTGCTGCTGTAGTTTTTCTTGCCTTATTAACGGAATTCACCAAGTTGTTAAAGGATTTTTCTCCGAAACCTTCCATATTGGTTATTACATCTTTATGTTTTTCTATATGGAAAATATCTGCAAATTCCTTTACTAGGCCCTTGGCAATAAATTTTTCAAGGGTAGCCTCCGAAAGCCCCTCAATGTTTAAGGCATCTCTGCTTACAAAATGTGTAAAGGCTTTTATTTGCTTTGCCAAACATTCATCATTTGTACAATACAATGTTTTAATACCATTGTCATTATTAATAAGGGTTTCACCGCCGCACACAGGACAACTCTTAGGAATCTCTATATTATTGCTTCTTGTTAAATTATCGGATATTTGAGGTATAATCATATTAGCCTTGTATACATTTATTAAGTCCCCTATGCCTAATTCCAATTCTTCCATTATGCTTAAATTGTGTACGCTAGCACGACTTACGGTTGTTCCTTCTAACTCAACTGGTTCAAAAATAGCAATTGGGTTTATCAGCCCTGTTCTGGAAGCACTCCATTCAATATCCAAAAGCTTTGTTTCCTTTACTTCATCTCTCCATTTAAAGGCAATGGAATCCCGAGGAAACTTTGCAGTTGTGCCTAAAGATTCCCCGTAATTAATATCGTCATAGGTTAAAACCAAGCCGTCAGAAGGAAGGTCGTTTTCTTCTATATGTTCCTCAAACCACTTCACTGTTTCTTCAATATTGTCGGAAGTTACTTTCTTGTATTCAACTACGCTGAATCCTTGATTTTTAAGCCATTTTAATTGCTCTATCTTTGAATTTTTAAAATCCACATCTGCTCTTATAACAGAAAAAGCATAAAATTTTACATTTCTTTCAGCAGTTATTTTATTGTTTAGCTGTCTCACAGAACCGCTGCAAAGATTTCTGGGGTTTTTATACTTAGCTTCTACTTGATCGATTTTTTCATTCATCTTATAAAAGTCTGAATAGCTTATTACTGCTTCTCCTCTTAAAATCAAAGTTCCTTTATATGCTATAGTTAGGGGAATATTTGTAAAAACCTTGGCGTTGTTAGTAACTACCTCTCCTATTTCTCCATTACCCCTAGTAACAGCTTTTATTAGCTTCCCACCTTCATAAGTCATTACGATGGTAAGGCCGTCTAACTTCCAGGACAATACTCCTGCCTTGTTTTTAAGCCATTCTTTCAATGTAGAAACATCCTTTGTTTTATCCAAGGAAAGCATAACATTTTCATGACGTTCCTTAGGTAAATTTGATAAGAGTTCATACCCCACCCGGACAGTGGGGCTGTTGGATAGTACTATTCCCGTTTCCTCTTCTAATTGTTTAAGCTCATCATAAAGCTTATCATATTCTAAGTTTGACATTATTTCTCTGTCTTCCTGGTAATAAGCTTTGTTTGCTTCATTTAACACCCTTATTTTTTCCTGCATTAACTGTAGTTTATCTTTCATACCATACCTTCCTATATTTTTTCAATTGGCGCAAACTTAAGACTTAAATTCATTAACCCTTTGTTTTCAAAAGCTATAACTACAATCTGATCGTTCCCGTCATCTTTAAGCTGTACCACCGTTCCTATTCCCCAGGACTTATGCATAACTTTATCCCCTGGAACAAAGTCTGATTTTAATTTCCCTGCTGGTTTCTTTTTTTCAACTTCTATTCCTCCTCTGAAAAGAGGGATGGATTTATTTCCAAAACCTTGAGGTTTCTCATAAGACTTTTCCACTTCTTCTATACATTCTTTGGGTACTTCACTTAAAAAGCTTGATTTCATTTTCATTTCATAGTTTCCATAACGCATTCTTTCCCTGGCATAAGATAAATAAAGCATTCTTTTAGCCCTGGTTATTGCCACATAGAATAATCTTCTCTCTTCTTCTAAATCGGCATCCTCATCACTGTGAATAAGGGGAAATATTCCCTCCTCAAGGCCTGTAATAAATACGGTATCAAACTCTAAACCTTTAGCACTGTGAACAGTCATTAAAGTTACTGCATCCTTTGAATCTTCCGTCTTGTCAATATCCGCCAACAAGGCAATGTGAGCCATAAAGTCTTCTAAGGTGTTTTCCTCATATCTTTCTTCAAAATCTTTAGCCGCAGAAAGAAATTCATCTATATTTTCCACCCTGCTTCTTCCTTCCACAGTTTCGTCCTGCAGAAACATATCCTTAAGGCCGGAAGTTTCAATTACTTCCATTATGAATTCGCTCAAGGGTAAAACATCCTTTTTAATCATTAACATTTCAAGCATGGCTACAAAGTTATCAATACTTTTTTTTGCAGAAGGAGTAAGGTCCATTTCATCGGTATCAAAACATGCTTCAAATTTTGATATTTCTTTATTGATAGCATATTCAGAAATAATGCTGATGGTTTTTTGACCTATTTTTCTTCGAGGAACATTTATTATTCTGTCAAAGCTTATATCGTCCTTTTGGTTTAAAATGAGGTTGAGATAAGCCATTATATCTTTTATTTCTTTTCTTTCGTAGAATTTTACTCCCCCCACGATTTTATAAGGTATACCTTCCCTGATTAAACCTTCTTCTAAGGCCCTCGATTGGGCATTGGTCCTATATAAGACCGCCATATCCGAATAATCTATGTTCTTTTCCCTATGTTCTTTTAACATTAATGCAGCTACAGTAATAGCTTCATCCTTTTCGTCTTCTGTTTCCAATACCCTAATAAGATTTCCCTCTTTGAAATCCGTATATAATTTTTTTCCCTTTCTTTGACAATTGTTTTTTATAACTTCGTTGGCAGCATCTAAAATCACCTTGGTGGAACGGTAGTTTTTTTCTAACTTTACTACTTTAGCTCCTTTAAAGTCCTTTTCAAAATTAAGAATATTATTGATATCAGCCCCTCTCCATCCATAAATGGATTGGTCTTCGTCTCCTACAACGAAAACATTGTTTTCTCCTGAGCTGTTTTTTCCTAGTATTTTTATAAGATTGTATTGGGAATGGTTCGTATCCTGATATTCATCCACCAATATATATTTGAATTTTTCCTGATAGTATTTTAATACTTCTTCATCAGTCTTAAGAAGTTTAAGAGTTTTTATAATTAAATCGTCAAAATCCAATGCATTTGAAACTTTTAATTTTTTCTCATAAAGGGCATAAATTTCCCCTATATTCCTATTTTTATAAATACCGTAATTATTATTAATATATTTATCAGGACTAGTTCCATTATTTTTTTCATTGCTTATAATTGCTTTTATATAGTTTTGGTTATAAGTCTTTGGATCTAAATCTAATTCCTTTATACAGTCTCTGATTAATATTTTCTGGTCATCTGTATCGTAAATAGTAAAGTTCCTGTCATATCCTATTCTGTCAATATGTTGTCGCAATATACGAACACAGATTGAATGAAAAGTTCCAATCCACATTTGACCTATTGAATAGTCTATAAGCTGTCCTATTCTTTCCTTCATTTCATTAGCTGCTTTATTAGTAAAAGTAATTGCAAGGATTTCCCAGGGCATTGCTCTTCCCGATTCAATCAAGTAGGCTATACGATGGGTTAAAACTCTGGTTTTCCCTGTACCTGCCCCTGCAATAACTAGTATTGGTCCTTTATCATGAGAAGCTGCTTCTCTTTGTTTTTCATTTAATGAATTTAATAATTCCATTTTTCCTCCGCCATATTGGGAACATTCATATCTCACCGGTTCACCCTAATAATTGTTCCCTACCTATATTTGTTGATATAGAATTATATCACAATAGAACATTTGTCTCAATAAATAAGATAGCTCTTTAAGTCTTAAGGTATATTTTTGTTTATATTAAATAGCTTTAGGTATAAATATAATAGATATGAACCTGATCTTAATCTCTTGTCCTGTCTTATAAAGTAAATAAAAAATAGGAGGAATTATGAGAAAAATACTAATACCCATCGACGGATCTCCCGTATCAGTAAAAGCTGCAGAAAAAGCAGTAACGTTAGGTAAATTAATTGATGGGGAGCTTACTTTTATAACTGTTGTGAACATGCCTTCGGAAGATAAATATTCCTTTTTTGGCATAAATGTAGAAAAGCAGTTTACTGCTAACCTGAAAGAAATGCTTAAAAAGTTAATAGAAGAAGAAACAAAAATGCTAAGAGTTGTTGTAAAAAATTTGAATACGGGTACTTTAAAAGTAGAACAGAGAGTAATTGTAGGAAATCCTGCAGCAGAAATTGTAAAATTAGCAGAAGAAGAAAACTTCGAATATATTTTCATGGGCAGAAGAGGCTTTTCTAAAGCAGAAAGATTTTTCATAGGCTCAGTAACTCAAAAAGTAATTGCCGCATCCCCTTGTCCTGTAATTGTAGTTAACTAAAAGAAGTAAGGGGCAAGGTCCCTTACTTCTATAAAACATTAAACAACCAGACGAAAAATGGAATTGTGAAGAGAGATAATAAATGGTTTATAACAACTGCTTTAGAAGCAAATACTACATCGCCACCATATTTTTGGGCTAGTATAGGTACCAGAGCTGCCACTGGCAAGGCCGCATACATTACATATATTTGTCCTACCATTCCCCCTATTTTTAACAACTTCATAATAATTATCATAAGCAAGGGTGAAACTACTAATCTAAAAAAGGTGGAAGGATATGTTTCCTTGTCAATAAATGAATCTTTTATGCCTATAATAGCTATTTTGCTTCCTATTATTATCATAGATAAAAAAGTTGTAGCATTTGTAAGTAAATCCAATAAATTTGTTAGAAACAAAGGCAGTTTAAGCTGAGAAAAATATAAAATAAGTCCTATATAAACGCCTATCATACCGGGATTTATCAGCAAAAGTTTATACCTGTTCTTAATTTTTTTCTTCCCTAACAAGACAGATGTTCCGTAGGTCCACATAAATAATAGATTTGGCACATGGAACATGGTTGCATAAAACAAACCTTCAGAACCATAAATTTGATAGGCCAAAGGAAAACCCATAAAGCCGCCGTTCAATAATACTGCTGTATATTTTTCTATTTTTTCCTTTTCTATATCTTTAGTTTTAGGTAATAAAATGTTTTCGAGTAATATTAATAAGATTATAAAAACAGATGAAATTAACAGTAAAACAGCTCCAGTTTTTAACTGTTCAATTGAAAAATCAATATTCATTGCATTTATTACCATGGCAGGGGTTGTTATGTTAACTAATAAATAAATAAGAACCCCTTCACCCTCATCGTTTAAGACTCCCTTATTTCTCAAATAAAAGCCTATGTACATTATAATTGCCATAAGAATAATGCTGTTTATCAGTATACCTATAATCATGTCTGCCCCCTCCTAAATCTGTCTAAGCATTAAGAGAATTATATAATATAACTCTGACTAATTCAATTAAATATTTCATTCTTATAAGTTACATACAATAATATATCCAACAAAAACAAATGGGATATTCTAAAAGAACACCCCATCAATTCTATTATAAAATAGTTTAATGATTATCACTTCTCATTTCGGGTTGCTTCGTATTGTCTTAAAAGCTTAACGAATAATTCTGGAACCTTATACATATTTTCTGGTGTTTCCACATATGAAATACGGAATTGTGTACTTCCTGGATTCTTCTCACCTTCTTCAATATCATAGAAACCTTTCATAGGCGCAATCAATAGTGTAGTTTGTACTCCATCTATATCAACAGCACCTTCTCCTGCACAATACAGGCAGAATTCAATGGCATCAAATCCCGGCTTTACAACATTTCTCACATCTACCACCGTATAAATTGATGCATCGGGGCTTGAAACAATTAAATCTGGCTCCAAGTTCTTCAGATCAGTAGAAACTTTTTTAATTAAATTTCCGTAATATTCGCGAAGATTCCTGCACCACTCTGCAATTTGTTCCTTAGTTTCATGAGCCAATGCTCCAAATATATACTGTCCTATGGCATTTGCACATAGATTGGCTGTATACTCAGCAGTACATCTTCTGCTGAATTCAGCATTGTCTGTTATAAAAGCACCTATTCTTAAACCACATGCATTCCAAACCTTTGAGGCAGTTTCAATACTTATTCTTCTTCCTTCTATACCGGGAACATCCTCGTCAGTAATTCCCCATATACTTACTAATTCACTGCCTTCTACATAGAATAATTCTCTATAGGCTTCATCGCTTGCCAGCCACATATTATATTTTACGCAAAGTTCTGCTAAGGATTTAAGGGTTTCCTTATCATAAAGCTGTCCTGTTGGATTGTCATAAGGTATAATAAGTAGAGCCCCAGGATTATGAGTTTTAATAACTTCTTCAATTTTGTCGATTTCAGGCAAACTGAACTTTCCATCTTCATTTAAATGGCGTTTTACCGTCACAGTCTTACGTCCTAATCTTTCTGCAAAAGAAATATAGTTGGTATATGCCGGATCAATCATCATGAGAGGTTTTTCATCTGTTCCTGAAGGCCCGCAAACTCCCAATATTAATAACTCCATAGCAGCAGAACCACCGTCTGTAACCGTAACATGTAAATTACTTGTATCAAAACCTTCACATTTAAGAATATTCTTAAAGGCTTCCTGAGTTTCATCGAATCCACCAGTCGCTGTATACCTGATTACACCTTTGTTGAAGGGACTTTCAGGAGCGTCTAAATTAAACAATCTTTTCTGCATAGCTGGATTTGTAGGCAATGAAACATTTCCTATTCCTACATTAATAACAGCCTCTGGCTTATCCTTACGTTCTGCATACTTCATTTGGGACAGTCTTACATCTGATGGCACTCTAGATTCAAAATGTGCTGACATTACAGGTTTGCTCATTAATAAATCCTCCTATATATATTAATATTTATTTTTATTAATTTCTGTGATAATATTCATTTTTGTCCCGCCATAATTATAACTAAATTTCTTATTTATGTCCATCAATTATTATATAATGCACTAAGTACAAAGATTTTATGCAATCTTTAATTAATTACCGGCAGTTCTACGGTAAAGGTTGTACCTTCACCTAAAATACTGCTAACGGAAATATTCCCACCATGTTGTTTTATAATTTCCTGGGCTATTGATAATCCTAGTCCTGTAGACTGATGTTTTTCAATCCCGCTTACTTTATAATATCTGTCGAAAATTTTATCAATATCCTTTGAGGATATGCCTACACCAGTATCGATTATGGTAATATTAGCCATATTGTCAGTAGATTTTAACTCCACAAATACCTTTCCACCAGGTTTTGTGTAGTAAATAGCATTTATAATAAGATTTTGAAAAGCTTGTTCTAACCTATATTCATCTCCCCAGGTTGTACTATTATTACCCCTTTTATATTCTAATAATATCCCCTTTTTTTCACTTACTATCAAACATGCTTTTACTACCTTATCTAATAAATTGCTTAGAGGAACTGGCTCTGTTTCAAGAATAACCTTCTTATCCTCTAACTTGGCCATTAAGAACAAATCCTCAACCAGTCGCTGAATAAATTCTAACCTTTCATTTATTATAGGCAACTCTAAGTTAATATTACTTGGAGCTGCATTTAATCTTTCAATACATCCTTTTAAAACAAAAAGGGGAGTACGCAAATCATGAAATATATTCATCATAAAAGTATTACGCTGCTGCTGCTGTTCCTTTAATTCTTTTGTCCTTTCATCAACTTTTACTTCCAACAGTTGATTCGTTTGTTCCAACTGGGAAGCTAAAGCTTCTGATTCGGAAAACTTTTCTGCAAAAAGATGATTAATTAAAAACAGACAGCACATTGCAAAAGGAATATTGAACAATTTTGCGTATCTCATAAATCTCAGCAAGTAACTGACATGATCTGTGTTAAGAGGAGCAAATAGTACCACCAATCTCATACCCAGGCTTATAGTTTGTCCCATAAGAAGCATGTAGGCACCTTTTTTATGTTTTGAGCATGCATATATAAGGGCTCCAACAGAAATGAAGAATAGGAAATAATAGTCCCGGAATGTGCTAGGAAGTAATTTTTCTAATATAGTCCAAAATACAAGCGTGGTTACAACACCTTGCTTACTTAGAAGTTTGTTCAAGGGTTCAGGGAGTTTAGTATTGAACATTTTAAAACAAATAACTATGTCTAAAAGAGTACACCAACCATATGCGTGGGAAACAATAAACCTAATAATTTTCAAATTTGTATCCAATAGAAGGGAACATAAACTCCATAGTGTCAGGGCTCCTGTATATATGGCAAACCATAACAGATATTTTTCACTTGGCTTATTACAATATAATGAAGCTCCATAAAGTGTCATAAGGAAGGTAATACCAAGGTTAAATGCGAAAACAATATAGTAGAAGGTAACAGCATTTTGAGCCCCACAATATGTGGTTAAATAAATAGGCTGATTATAGGGATTTGTTTTACTGTTAAATTCTAAGGTTACAGTCTTTGTCTCCCTGTCGAACCACTGGGTATCAATTGCTATGCTTGAAAATTTCGATGGGTTAAAATTTTGAGAATGTATTATAACTTCTCCATTGACTAAAATATCATCTGGTATAAATCCATATAATAAAGCTAGTGGACAATCAATACTATCAACAACAATATTATAGTAATATTTTCCATTGCTTGGGTCCTTTTCATATCCCACTAATGAATATATTTTGTTTTCACCAGATGGAACAAATGTCTGTCCGCTAGTAACAGCATTAAAACTATTATTAATATCGATAAATAATAGAAAAGTGATTAATAGAACTAAAATAAAAACTATAATTGGTTTTACAAATTCTCTTGCCATTGTACACCCTCTTTAAAGAAATGTTATACTATTAACACTATAGAAGTCAAGATGTATTTAAACTGATGTTGCAATTGAAAGCATCTTAATATATTATAATTATAATCCTACTATTTACCGAAAGAGGTGAATGTGTTGACACGTGTGCTATTAATTGAAGATGATCCCTTGGTGGCAAAGGTAATCTTGTATTATTTAGATCAATCTGAAGACTATCACGTTACCTGGGCTAAGACAGGGGGAGAAGCTTTTGCTAAGGCAAGAGACAGTTATGATGTTATTTTACTTGACATACTCTTGCCAGATGTAGATGGAATTGATCTTTGTGTGCGCTTGAGAGAATGGCATGATTGCCCCATTATATTTATTTCCTGCTTAGACAGTAGCGATACTATTGTTCGTGCCTTAGAACTGGGAGGAGATGATTTTCTTGTAAAACCATTTGATAATAAAGTTCTTGAAGCACGGATACAAGCCAACTTAAGACGGTTTCACAATAAAATACAAACTCCTTTGAAGGAGCTAAAATGCGAAGATTTTACTTTGGATGTCAATAGGCATGTTGTAGTGAAAAAAGATAAGGAAGTAAAACTTTCCAAGACAGAATTTAGAATACTATCATTTTTAATGCAAAATCACGGAAAACATTTTACACCAAAAGAACTATATTATAAAATCTGGGGTGAAAAAACTTATGGTGACGCCCGCACCGTAATTGTCCATATACATAATATTCGTAGCAAAATTGAAGTAGATCCAGAAAACCCACGTTTGTTAAAGATGGAGTGGGGTCGGGGCTATTATTTTGACATGTCGGAAAAAAGTAGCAAGTGTAAATCAACTGATTAAAATTCTGTTAATTTTTTATACTGGTATGGTTAATATTTCTTAATTCCTTGAAGCTTTTTTGACAAGTTTCGAGGAATTTTTTATTTTTCGAACTAATTTTATATAAATTCATACGTTTTAGCTATATTTCTACCTAAAATTATAGCAGAAAAATTAATAATTTCTTAACATGAATTGTGTTATAATTTAATCAATCTTTAATAAGAAAGGATGGTATATATGCAAAAAATGTCCAAAGTAAAATTTAAGCAAGTAATCTCATTATTCTTATGTTTATGTATGATTTTTTCTATTGCAGGTTGTAGCCAGAAAACAGATGCTCCAGTTGACAAGGAACCAGAACCTATACCTGCTGAAGAAGAATTAGTTAACGGTACCTTTGAAGGTACTGCTCAAGGTATGCAAGGGCCTGTAACAGCTAAAATAACAGTTAAAGATAGTAAAATTACAGATATTGAATTTACAGAAAACAGTGAAACTCCAAACGTTACAGTAGTAGCATTTGAGCGAATACCAGCACAAATTATAGAACATCAAAGTTTAGCCTTAGATGCAGTAACAGGAGCAACCCTATCCAGCTATGCTATATTAAATGCCGTTGCTAATGCTGCTAAAGCAGCCGGATTAGATGTTGATGCATTAAAGGCAAATAAGGTAGCTGTTACTCCAAAGGAACCTCAAACATGGGATACTGATGTATTAGTAATGGGAGGCGGAGGTGCAGGACTTACTGCAGCCATAACAGCTGCTGAACAAGGAGCTAAAGTAATACTAATTGAAAAGGGTTCTGTACTAGGCGGTAATACAATGATGGCTGGAGCAGCCTACAATGCAGTGGATACAGAAGCCCAGAGCATTATGATACTTACAAAAGCGCAAAAAGCAACCTTAGATGAATACTTGGCACTAGACCCTTCTGATCCAAATCTTAAATTTGATATCTATCCTGAATGGGAAGAAGTATTAACAGAGCTTAAAGATGATATTCAAAAGTTTTATAACGAAAATAAAGGTAAAGAAGCAGGAGTTGACATGCCAGGATTTGACTCTGTGGCATTACATATGTGGCATATATATACTGGAGGACTACGCCAGCTTAATAACGGTTCATGGATTGCGCCTGATATAAAGTTAGCAAGGACATTAGCAGAAAATTCTTTAGATTCATTTAAATGGATGGGGGAAATTGGACTCAATGCATCCTATGGTAAAGAAGCTAATTATGGCGGAAACCCAGGCACAGGAACTGTTTTAGGGGCTATGTGGCCAAGAACTCACAGCTTTATGTCTGGGGCAGAACGTATACCTCATTTGGAAAAAGTTGCAAAGGATAAGGGTGTAACTATTTACACAGAAACAAAAGGGACTGAAATTCTAGTAGATGGTACAGGTAAAGTTGTGGGAGCAAAGGCAGTACAAACTGATGGTACAGAAATTACAATAAACACAACTAAAGGTGTTGTCTTAGCTACAGGAGGATATTGTGCCAATCCAGCAATGGTTAAACAATATGACCAATATTGGGGCGATGATTTATCAGATAGAACTTTATCAACTAACATGGGTACAAATGAAGGTGATGGTATAATAATGGCACTAGAAATAGGCTCCGATGTAACAGGCATGGAAGTAGCTCAAATGATGCCTTCATCATCTCCAGTTAAGGGAACTATGACAGATGGTATTTGGGCAGATGCTGCAGAACAAATTTGGATTGACGAAAATGGTAACAGATTCGTTAATGAATATGCTGAACGTGACGTTCTTGCAAAGGCTTCATTGGCCCTTGAAAATGGCATATTCTACATTATTTATGCCGGAAGAGGAGATGTAGGTAATCCTGAACAACTACTAACTGGTACTGAATATAATGAAAGAGTTGCAGCCATGGTTGAAGGTGGACATATCTGGTATGGAGAAACCCTTGCAGAATTAGCAGAAGCAACTAAAACACCAGCTGCAGGTTGTGCTCCAGCCTTTACTGAAGAACAACTTCGAGCAACTATTGAGAAATACAACAGCTATGTAGCTGCCCAGCACGACGATGAATTTGGCAAAGAAGTATTAGCTGGTGCTATTGACCTTGACTATATAGATGCTACCGAAGGTGTTGGAATTTGTATAAGTCCAAGAAAGGCGTCCCTGCACCATACAATGGGTGGCGTTGTAATAGACACTGAAGCTCATGTTCTTAATACAGAAGGTAATATTATCCCAGGTTTATGGGCTGCAGGAGAAGTTACAGGCGGAATTCACGGTGGTAACAGATTAGGTGGAAATGCTATAGCAGATATATTTACTTTTGGACGTATTGCAGGAATGAACGCTGCACTGGGCAAATAGAATATATACAACAGCACTCTCCTTTTAGGAAGTGCTGTTTTTTATTGAGAACTAATTTAAGGTATGATAAAATAAATACAATTATTGCATAATACTATAAGGAGACAGCAAATGAAATATACTATTAAAAATCATGAGATTTCAGCTTATAACGAAAGTAGGACAAGTGATTTCCCCAAGTACACTTCTCAGTTAATTAATTGGGCAAATCAAAATGCACAAGGAACCAGACCTAAAATTGTAGGTCAAATGTCAGAATTATTTCCTGAATTTGGTGAATCAACGGATAATATCACCATTAAACTTAACTGGTTTCCCCCTAATTTTTCTTTAATTATGGGTATGAATTCCCTGTTAATTTCATAGCCTATGGAGTTTCTACCTAAATTTTTGGCTGCCAAAGAAGTTGTTCCACTTCCTAAGAAGGGGTCAAAAACCGTTTCTCATACAAAGGAAAACATCTTTATTAGTCTCTTGGGTAGTTCTTCAGGAAACATTGCAATATGCCCATCCTGCCTGGTTCCCGGAAAATACCAATGGGATGAAAAATATTCCTTCCATTCTTCTTTGGACATTTCAGACATCTTTTTTTGTTCAGGAGTTGGTTTTGGGGCATTCCCCAATTTCTTAAACACTAAAATAAATTCATAATCTATTTTTAATATTCCATTTCTGGGATAGGGATAACTTCCCATAATTGCTCCACCGCCACTAGTATTCATGGTAGTGGTTTTCTGCCAAATAATTGCTCCCATGTAATCCATGCCTAAAGTTTCACAGAAGCGAATAATCTCCGTCCTAATAGGAATAACCTTGTATCTTCCATAGTAGACGGAACGGGCAAACTGATCCCCTATATTTATACACATACGACATCCGTCGGATAGTATACGGTAACATTCCTGCCAAACCAAGTTTAAATTATTTATGTATTCTTCATAGCTGTCATTAAACCCTATTTGATCTTCTGTACCGTAATCTTTAAGCTGCCAATAGGGGGGTGAAGTAATTATAAGTTGTACTGACTTATCCGGTATTCTACTTAACCTTCGGCTGTCACCTATTACAATTTTATGTTTAGTCATTTAACCTTCCTTTTAAAGATTTTAGTAATATATAGTTGATATTCCCATTATAGCATTCTTACACAAAATTATCAATTGCCCATTCCTAGGGTTAAAGAAAGCAGCTACTTAAGAGCTGCCTTATAATTATTATTTTAAGTTTTCCAATAAAGTTTTTACACCTATTCCAATTTCATATTTATAATTTAATCTAATCAATGTTCTTTCAATAGCTGCCATGGTAGCATATACAGTGTGGTCGTCAATATTGCCCATATGACCTATTCTAAACATCTTACCTGCATAAGGACCTAATCCTCCTGCCACCATTACTCCTTCTTCTGCTAAAATCTTTCTGAATTCTCCATCTTCTATTCCTTCAGGGTATAGGACATTTGAAAGAGTGGAACATCTACATTCTTTTTTAGCCAAGAGTTCAAATCCCAATGCTTCTAAGGAAGCGTTGAAAGCATCAGATACCCTTTTGTGTCGTTCATATCTTTCTTCAATTCCCTCTTCTTTTATAAGTCTTACAGATTCTTTAAGGGCCCAAATCATATTAACTGCTGGAGTAGCAAAATACTTTGTTGGATCATTCATAATAGGTGTCCACTTTTCAAAGTCTATGTAGTATTCAGGAATAGTAGCCAGGGATTTTCTTCTCTTTAATGCTTTTTGTCCTGCCCATAAAATTGCAAGTCCAGGAGCAACTCCAAAGGCTTTTTGAGAACCGGTAAGTAATATGTCTATACCCATAGTATCCACATATTCTCTTTCTCCTGCTGTAGCAGCAACTCCATCAACAATGTATACTGTATCTGGGTATTTTTTTATTATTTCACCTATTTCTTCGATTGGAGCACGAGCTCCTGTTGAAGTATCTACATGGGTTACTGTAATAGCACTATAATTTTTTTCTTTTAGTTTGTTTTCTATCATATCAGGAGAAACAACATCTCCCCATTCAGCGGATAGCACATCTACATTAAGTCCTTTTCGGGTACAAATATCAATAAACCTGTCACCAAAAAATCCATTGGAAACTACCAATACATTATCTTCTCTTTTAGTTACATTAGCAATTGCCATTTCCATCGCCATTGTACCACTGCCAGCTACAACGAAACATTCACCATCAACTTTCCACATTTCTTTTAAGTCAAGGATTAATTTTTTAAAATCTTTTACAAATTCAGGGTCTCCAAAGGCAACTGTTTCCCTCCCCATTTCGTCATTTATAGATCTTACCGTAGGTGTCGGTCCCGGGATCATTACTAATTTTCGATTTTTCATAACGTGGCTCTCCTTTAATAATTAAATTACTATATTAATTAAATACATTATACAATTTCATACTTTATCGGTCAATGAAATATCACTACTAAGCTTTAGGAAATGCTAATTCATGCTCGGCTTTAATCATAATAACTTTGTCATCTTCTAAGAGTAATGTATCTCCAACCGGAACAATTATATCATTATCTTTCCGTTGCACCATTATAATGAGATGATCAGCTGGCAGCTTTAAGTCTTTGATATATTTATTTGCCCATTTATGACCACTTGGTATAGTAAATTCAATCAGGTCCTGTCCACTTTCATCGAAGTGTAGTTTTCCACCTAAGACAACTATATCATTTTCTTCTATGGTTATATGGCCTCTGGGAACAATTGTTTTGCCATCCCTTTCGATCTTTGCAACAATAAAGTCAAATGTAAGATTTAAGTCCTTTACCTGGCGTCCTATTAAGTTGCTTTCAGGATGGATTTTTGTTTCTAAAAAACCTATCCCCGTCTTGAATTGATAGTAGTTAAAAGTTTGTAATACCTTATCATTAGGATCTAACATATCCCATCGGTTTGATGCATATGGCATCAGGGAACCTTGAATCAGTGCCGAAAGAACACACATACCAAAAATAATATGATAAACATCTACAGAAAGATTTGCAGGACTATTCACAACTAAGATGGCAAAAGCAATAGCAGCAGCACCCCGAATGCCAGCCAAAGAAATAATATTTAATTGATTTCTTTTAAGGCGGAAGGGTAACATGAGACCATAAACAGTTACTGGACGAGCAATGATGGTCATAAATAACATCAAAGCAAGTGCTATTGGAAATGTTTCAATAAATCTCAGGAAATTAGACAATAAGCCTAGTATGAAAAACAGACCAATTTGCATAATTTCGGTAAAACCATCAAAGAAAAAAATTATCTCACGCTTACCACGGAATTCCATATTTCCAAGATAAATTCCTAAAATATATAGAGCTAAGTATCCATTGCCACCGATTAAATCTGTTACAGCATAAGTGATAAGCATTATAGAAGACATAAAGACAGCATAAAGACCATCTGCTCCTATGGAAAATTTTTTAAGTAATTTTCCCACTAAAAAGGCAATACCAAAACCCATAATAACTCCAAGAGCAACCTGGGACAGAATCATAAGGGGAATAGATACCCCCGACCCTAAGTATACTGACAGAAACAACATAGTCATTGTATATGCTGTTGGGTCGTTTGAACCACTTTCAAGCTCTAACAATGATGCCGTATTGTACTTTAAATTCAATCTTTTGGAACGTAAAATATTAGAAACACTTGCATAATCAGTAGAACCGATAATAGAACCGATAAGCATACCTTCTATTAGGCGAAAACCTAAAACATAGTGAGCGAATAAACCTGTAAGTAAGGCAGTAGCAACAACACCTAATGAACTAAGTACAATAGCTTCCTTGGCCACAGGTTTTGCCATATTCCAATTAGTGCCGAAACCACCATAAAACATTATAACCATAAGTGCCACCTTAGCGAAACCATCAGCAAATTTGTAATCTTCAAATTCAAAACCTATAGCGCCAAAGATCATACCTAAAACAATAAATAAAAGTAGTGCTGGTATACCATGTTTATTAGAAACACGAATAGCAAAAAGTGCTAATATTAAAATAATACCTACGATTAAATAATGCATATGTCCTCCTTTCTTTATCCCGTCTCAATTATTTGCATAACTAATAATAACATAAACTTTAAAAAAAGTAATTACCTAAAACAAAATAAGAGCGGCTTCTATATGGTCCGCTCTCTTATAAGTTCATAAACAGCTACTCCCACTCAATAGTAGCAGGGGGTTTTGGAGAAATATCGTAAACTACCCGGTTTACATTTTCTACTTCCTTTACTATTCTACTACTTACTTTTTCTAAGACTTCATAAGGTATTCTTGCCCAGTCCGATGTCATGCCGTCTGTTGAGTTTACAGCTCTTAAGGCTATGGTGTGGGTGTAAGTCCTTTCATCGTTCTTTACACCTACACTTCTGATATTTGGCAGAAGGGCAAAGTATTGCCAGATTTCGTTTTGAAGCCCTGCCTTTTTTATTTCATCCCTAAAAATATAGTCAGCTTCTCTTACTATTTCTAATTTTTCTTCTGTTACTTCTCCTAATACACGAATAGCAAGGCCAGGTCCTGGGAAAGGTTGCCTTTCAACAATTTCTTCGGGAATTCCCAATTCTCTTCCCACCTGACGAACTTCATCCTTGCGCAGTTCCCTAAGAGGTTCTAATAATTCAAAGTCAACGTCCTCAGGAAGCCCTCCTACATTGTGATGACTTTTTACCAAGGAAGCCTTATCTGTTCCGCTTTCAACCACATCAGAATAAATTGTACCCTGAACCAAGAAATCAATGGAACCAAACTTATCCTTAAGTTTCTTTTTTTCTTCTTCAAATACCCGTATAAATTCTTCACCTATTATTTTTCGTTTTGCTTCAGGGTCTGTAACTCCTGCCAATTTGCTAAGAAATCTTTCCTTAGCATTTACACGGATTAAGTTCATGTTAAACTTTTCTTTGAATATTTTCTCAACCTGATCTCCTTCATCTTTTCTTAAAAGACCATGGTCAACAAATACACATATTAAATTTGAATCTATTGCTTTATGTACCAGTACAGCTGCAACAGATGAGTCAACTCCTCCGGACAAAGCACATAGGGCTTTTTTATCTCCAACCTGATTCTTTATCTTAGAGATTGCATCTTCAGCAAATTTTCTCATAATATTCTCCCTTTACTGGATAGTTTTTATATAAGATTATCAAAAATTATTTATGGTGTCAATTAATTATTCATTTCAAAGAATAAATTTTAAAGGACATTCCTGCGAATGTCCTTTGTGTTAACATAAATTATAGTATGTTATTTTGTATATCTTAAAATAGGTTTTCTTGCTGCTGTTGCTTCGTCTAATCTTGAAATAACAGTAGTATGAGGAGCCGATTTTACCAGTTCTGGATTGTTTTCTGCTTCCTCGGCTATTTGTCTCATAACAGAAATAAATTCATCTAAGGTTTCCTTGGTTTCACATTCCGTAGGCTCTATCATCATTGCTTCCTCTACAATAAGAGGGAAGTAAATTGTAGGAGGATGGAATCCGAAATCCAAAAGTCTTTTTGCTATATCTAAGGTGGTTACTCCGTTTTTTTCTTTCTGCCAAATTCCAGAAAATACACATTCATGCATACACTCTGTATCTATGGGCAGGAAGTATTTATCCTTTAGCTTGTTTTGTATATAGTTTGCATTTAATACAGCATTTTCAGCAACTTCTCTTAGTCCTTCCGGCCCCATGCTAAGTATATAAGCATAGGCTCTTACTAATACTCCAAAATTGCCATAAGCAGATTTAACCTTACCTATGGATAAAGGTCTATCGTAATCAAGATAATACTTATCTCCCATTTTGGAGACCACTGGAACAGGCAAAAACTCTGATAGATGTTTTTTAACTCCAACTGGACCTGCCCCCGGTCCTCCTCCGCCGTGAGGTGTACTGAAGGTTTTATGCAAATTTAAATGTACTATATCAAATCCCATATCCCCAGGTCTGGATATACCTAAAATTGCATTGGCATTTGCTCCGTCATAGTACATTAAGCCTCCTGCTTCATGAACCATTTCAGATATTTGTAAAATATTTTCATCAAATAATCCCAAGGTGTTTGGATTTGTAAGCATAAATCCCGCTATGTCATCTCCCATCAGAGATTTAAGGGATTCCATATCTACTAAACCTTTTTCATTTGATTTTACTTCCACTACATCAAAACCTGCCAAGGCAGCAGATGCAGGATTGGTTCCATGGGCAGAATCAGGAACTATTATCTTAGTTCGCTTTTCATCTTTTCTATTTAAGTGGTAATCTTTTATTATCATTAACCCTACCAATTCTCCCTGGGCTCCAGCTGCCGGCTGGAGAGTAAACTGATCCATACCAGTTATTTCAGAAAGCATACCATCTAGTTCATACATTAATTTTAATGCTCCCTGAACAGTTTCTTCCTCCTGGTAAGGGTGAATTTTCGTAAATCCATCAAATCTTGCCACTGCTTCATTTACTTTGGGATTGTACTTCATGGTACAGCTTCCCAGAGGATAGAATCCAGAATTGACACCATGATTTCTTTGAGACATTCGTGTAAAGTGACGAACTGCATCCAGTTCACTGACTTCCGGAAGGTCAGGTGATTCTTTCCTTAAAAATTTACTGTCTATCAAGCTGTCAACTGGAGCTTCCGGTACATCACACTTAGGAAGTGAGTATGCTTTTCTACCTTTTTTACTTATTTCAAATATTAATTGCATACTATTCACCTGCCTTTCTTACAAATGTGTCAATTTCTTCCCTAGTTCTCTTTTCTGTTACGGCAATTAAATAACCATTCTTTAAATGAGGATAGTCTTTCTCAATTTTGTAACCACCAATAATATTATTCTTAAGTAGTTTTTCATTCAATAGGCTTACAGGTTCTTCACTGATTACAACAAATTCCTTGAAAAAGGGTGCAGTAAACAGAGGCCTAAATTTCCCTGTCTTAATTAATTCATTATAAGTATAGTGAGATTTATTAAGACATTGTTCTGCAACTTCTCTTAGTCCTTCCTTACCCATAAATGTTAAATACATGGTAGCCTGAAGGGCATTTAAGGCTTGATTTGTGCATATATTGGAAGTAGCTCTTTCTCTTCTTATATGCTGTTCTCTGGTTTGAAGAGTAAGTACAAAGCCCCTTCTTCCATCCTTGTCTGTAGTCTGTCCTACAACTCTTCCCGGCATTTTCCGCATAAGTTTTTCAGTTACAGCCATGAATCCTAAGTAGGGACCTCCAAAATTCAAAGGATTACCCAAGGATTGACCTTCTCCTACAGCTATATCAGCTCCCATTTCTCCAGGACTTTTTAATATTGATAATGAAATAGGATCTGCACTTACCGTTAAAAGACTTTTGTTTTCATGAGCTATTTCTGATATTAGTTCCACATCTTCGATTATACCGAAAAAGTTAGGATTTTGCACAATTACAGCTGCCGTATCCTTGTTTATTTTCGATTTCAAATCATCTAAACTTACCTGCCCATTCTCATATGCTAATTCTTTTACAGTAATATTTCTATACTTAGCATATGTATATAAAACTTGTCTACTCTCTGGATGTACTGTACTAGCAATTAAAACTTCTTTTCTCTTAGTCGTTTCACAGGACATAAGTGCAGCCTCCGCCAAGGCGGATGCCCCGTCGTACATGGATGCATTTGAAACAGGTAACCCCGTTAATTCACTGATCATGGTTTGATATTCAAATATTGCCTGGAGCGTTCCCTGGCTTATCTCAGGTTGGTAAGGGGTATAGGATGTATAAAATTCCTGTCTCAATATTAGCTGATCTATTGGTGAAGGTGTGTAGTGGTCATAGGCACCAGCACCTAAAAAACATACATACTCATCTGTATTTTTATTTTCTTTGGATGTAGATTTTATACTTTTTACAAGTTCCATTTCTGACAAAGCTTCTGGTATGTCTAATTTTTTTCTTAACAACACTGAGTCAGGAACAGATTTAAAGAGGGAACTTATATTTTCATAGCCTATTTCCCTAAGCATCTGTTCTCTGTCTTCATTTGTGTTTCCAATATACCTTGTCATATTAACTCCTTTATTCACACAACTCTTTGTATTCTTCTGCTGACAAAAGATCATCTACTTCCGTAGGCATACTCATGTCAATTGCTACTATCCATGCATCATAGGGTGATTCGTTAATCAGTGCAGGATTATCTTCCAATTCTTCATTAACTTCTACTACAGTCCCTGAAATAGGAGCGTATACATCTGATGCTGCCTTCACGGATTCTAATACTACAAATTGGTCTCCCGCTTCCACTACAGTTCCAATTTCAGGTACTTCCACATAAACAACGTCTCCTAATTTATCCTGAGCATAATCTGTTATTCCTATATAAGCCTTGTTTCCTTCAACTCTTACCCATTCGTGTGTTTCAACATATTTTAATTCTTCTAATAATTTCATTTTTCTTTCCTCCTGTAACATATATTATTAACCATTGAAATCATATAAATATGCTATATTATACATACCCAATATATAGTTTTTAATTCCTATTTAATATTACTAATACTATGAAACCTCAATCGTATATGATATGGTTATTTTTTGTATTTTTTTGAATAGAATGGTTTTTTTATAACCTTAGCTTTTAAGCTTTTCTTTCTGACTAAAACTTCAATTTCTGTACCTATTTTAGTATAGTCACTGTCTATTAATGCCAAACCTAAGTTTTTCTTTAATGTAGGAGAATAACTTCCTGTTGTAACATAGCCAATTTTTTCTCCTTCAGCAAATATTTCATAGTTACTTCTTGGTATACCTCTGTCAATCATTTCAAAACCAATGATTTTTCTTTTAAGGCCTTCCTCTTTTTGCTTAGCCAAGGCCTCCTTACCAATAAAATTGTCCTTATTTAATTTTACACAAAATCCTAACCCTGCTTCCAAAGGAGTAATGTTTTCATTTAATTCATTACCATACAAGGGCAGGGACGCTTCAAATCGTAAAGTATCTCTGGCACCTAATCCGGCAGGAATCAGTCCTTCATCTTTACCTGCACTGAGCAAAAGCTCCCACATTTCTTCAGCCTTTTCAGCGGCAAAATAAAGTTCGAAACCATCTTCTCCGGTATAACCAGTACGGGAAACCATAGTTTCTATATCTCCTATTTTAATGTCTTTAAAACGATAAAACTCAATTTCGTTTAAATCTGCAGGAGTAGTTTTTTGTAAAATATTTTGTGCCAGGGGACCCTGCAAGGCTAAAAGAGCATACTTAGCGGAAATATCTTCTACTTTTACATCTTCAAGTATATTTTCTTCAAGCCAATTAAAATCTTTTTCCGTATTTGCCGCATTCACAACCAACAAATATTCCACATTGCTATATTTATATACTAAGAAATCGTCAATAATTCCTCCATCGGGACGACACATAGTAGTATATGCAATTTGATTATCTTTAAGAACTGATATATCATTGGTTAATACCCTCTGCAGAAATGTCTCTGCATCTTCACCCGTAACCAATATTTCTCCCATATGGGAAACATCAAAAAGACCTGCTTTTGTTCTAACAGCTTCATGCTCTGGAATTATACCAGTATATTCAACAGGGAGCGCCCAACCGCCAAAGTCAATAATTTTTCCATTAAGCTGAATATGCTTTTCATATAAAGGTGTTTTTTTCATCCTACACTCCTTTCTATTCATGGTAATACAATTATGACAGAAACAATATGTATTGTCTCTGCCATAGCCATGTTCAGAGGATGTTTTGTATTCAACAACATTATAGAGCCAATATATTATCCTTGTCAACAATTATTAATTGTGAAAAAACTAATCATTTTAGCCTTTTTATGCCATTTGCCCTTGCAAATTATTCCAAGTTAAAACGGTCATATAAATGACCGTTTTAAGTGGCACTATCTAAAATTATTGTTATTTTTATTCTTATCCCTGTTGTTTAGTTTATTGTTATTTCTGTTATCATTCTTGTTTTCAAACCTGTTTTCGTTTCGATTTTCAAACCTGTTTTCAAACTTATTATCATTTTGGTTGAAGCAATTATCGCAATTGTCAATTCGGTTATTTAACCTGTTTTCATTTTTGTTGTTAAATTTATTCTTTTGGTTTTCGTTTCTTTTCATTTTACTTGCTCCCTTATTATAGTTTTATTGGATAAGATGATATTAGATGGTTTGCCACCTACAAGCATAGTATCTGTTTTGACAAAATAATTATTATGCCATTAAGTTCAAAATCCATTTCTTTTGCCCATCAGTTCTTATTTTTGTCAACTAAATAGGGAGCAAAGCAAATTTAAAATATAGCCGCTGATTTTAATAAAAAGATAAATAAAAAAATACTAAAAGGACTTATTACCGTAGAAAGGAATACAATTTGTCCAGCCAATTCGTGATTGCAATCACACTGCTGTGCCATAGTATAACTTGAAACAGCTGTTGAAGGTGCCACCATACTAAATAGGGCACATAATTCTACACCTCTGAAACCGAAAGCAACTGAAATTAGAATAACTATTGCAGGAATAATGAACAGTTTTCCCACAGTAACAACAGCTAAGTATTTTATATTCTTCCATATGTTACGTATTTCTATTGATCCTCCCAATGCCATTAATGCAGTAGGAGTTGCTGTTCTTCCAATATCTGAGATAGTTTTCACCAAGGGGTAAGGAAGACTTATTTTCATGAATGATGCTACTATACCCAATAAAGATCCAATTATTAATGGGTTTGTCAAAATACTAAGAACAGTTTTTTTGTAACTAAGTTTTTCATCTGTAAATACATCTAAAATTACTACTGCCATAAAATTATAAATGGGTATTATGATGGCTACGAGGGTGGTTACTACTGCTAATCCCTCTTCACCAAAAATATTTGTGCTTAGGGGTATTCCAAACAGTATAAAATTACTTCTGTAAAGTCCCTGAATTATAACTCCCCTGTCTTTATTTTCTTTTACAAATTTGGGAACTAGTATAAATAGTATACCAATAGTAACAAAAACTATAATAACGGCAAAAAAAATAACTTTCAGGTTTATTTCATCGGATATTTCACTATTATAAATATTATTAAAAAGAAGAATAGGCAGTGTCACTTTGAAGGTAAAACTGTTTAAATCAGCTAAAAAATCCTCATTGAATATTTTTATTTTTCGGAGAAAGGCTCCTAAAAACATTAATATCAATAAGGGCATTACAACGTTCAAAGAAAAAATAAGATTATCCATGTCTACTCCTTTGTCAAATTCTTCTCTAATTATACTCCTTAATTTATGTAAAAACAATAGAGAAAAGGTTTGCAATATTACTAGCAAGCAAAAAAACCACCAATGGTGGTTTAATTTCTTAAAACATGTTTTACTCTATAGCCTTGTTCGTTAAGCTTTTTCTCTAATTCATCAGTTTCTGATGCTGTACATCTTATTATGATCTCTCTTACTCCATCTCCTGCGAACACTGCAATATGAGTTATATTGATTCCTAAAGATTTAAAAGTAGCTGCTATGTCAGCCATAGCACCAGGAACGTCTTTTGCTTCTATAGTTATACGGCTTCCACTGTCTTTGAAACCTAACAAATCAATAAGGGCATCGAATATATCACTTTCCGTAATTATTCCAACTAATTTATCATTTTCAACAACAGGAAGGGTACCGATTCTGTTTTCTCTCATTATAACTGCTGCTTCTTCCAACAGGCTGTTCGCATCAATAGTTATGATTTTCTTAGTCATAGCATCATTGACCGTCAATTTAGACAATAAGTAGTTTATTTCAAAAATACTTAAGGATGTAGCTTTAGTAGGTGAAACTTTATGAATATCGCTTTGAGTCAATATTCCTACAACTTTTTCTCCATCTACTACTGGAAGCCTCTTGAGACCTTTTTCTTTCAAAAGAGCTACTGCATCAGAAATCGGTGCATTAGCTTCAATGGTGTATGGATTTTTAGTCATTCTGTTTTTAACATACATAATTACCCTCCTAAATATGATTTTTGTATTTCATCACTTTTTGCCAATTCTTCGCCTGTTCCGGTCATTACAATGGAGCCTGTTTCTAATACATAAGCTCTGTGGGCAATAGACAATGCCATTTTTGCATTCTGTTCAACCAATAATATGGTTGTGCCTGTTGAGTTTATATTAACAATTATATTAAATATTTCTCTAACAAGCAAGGGAGCAAGACCCATGGAAGGTTCATCTAAAAGAAGTATCTTAGGTCTTGACATTAAGGCACGGCCCATGGCAAGCATTTGCTGTTCTCCTCCAGACAAAGTACCTGCCAGTTGTTTTTTACGTTCCCCTAAAATAGGGAATAATTCGAAAATATTGTCCATATCCTTCTTTATATTTGCTTTATCCCGTCTTAAGTAAGCACCTAACTCTAAATTTTCCACTATGGTCATAGCTGGAAATATTCTTCTTCCTTCCGGTACCTGGGACAACTTCATTTCAACTCTTTGAGAAGCAGATACATTGGTAATATCTTTACCTTCAAGAATTATTTCTCCACTGGTTGCTTTTTGGAGACCGGAAATAGTTCGTAGAGTAGTAGTCTTACCTGCACCGTTAGCCCCTATTAAAGTTACTATTTCTCCTTGGTTAACCGTTAAAGAAACATCCTTAAGGGCATGAATAACTCCGTAATGAACATTAAGATTTTTTATCTCAAGCATTTTACACATCCTCCCCTAAATATGCTTCTATAACTCTTTTATTGTTTTTGATTTCCTCCGGTTTACCAGAAGCAATCATAGTTCCATAATCTAAAACATATATTCTTTCACAAATTTTCATAACCAAGGACATATCATGCTCTATAAGCAATATGGTTAAATCGAACTCATCCCTTATTTTAGCAATAGTTTCCGTTAATTGTACCGTTTCATTAGGGTTCATACCTGCAGCTGGCTCATCTAAGAGTAATAGCACTGGCTTGGTTGCCATGGCTCTTACAATTTCTAAATGCCTCTGTTCTCCATATGGAAGATTCTTTGCAATTTCGTGTTTTTTATGAGTAAGCTTGAAAATATCCAATAATTCTTCTGCTTCTTTTTTCAGTCTTTCTTCTTCCTCATAATATTTATTGGAACGGAACAGGGCTGAAGGAAGTTTATAATCTACATTTTGATGCATTGCAATACGAATGTTATCAAGTACAGTTAAATCTTTAAAAAGTCTTATATTCTGAAAGGTTCTAGCTAAACCTATTTTAGTTACATGGTAGGGCTTCAGGCCAGATATTTCCTTTTTTTCTCCGTTTACATCCAATTTAATACTTCCTGAGGTAGGTGCATATACTCCCGTAAGAAGATTGAAAAAGGTAGTTTTTCCTGCACCGTTAGGGCCGATAAGTCCTATTAGTTCACCCTTTTCAATATGCATATTGGCATTGGATACTGCTGTAAGTCCACCAAAGGACTTAGTTAATTTTTCAACTGTTAATAGTGACATAGGACCCTCCTTTACTCAACTCTCTCATATTTTTTCCCAAACTTGAACATATCCGTAATTTCCTTTGTGCCCAATAAGCCCTGGGGCCTAAACAACATTATTACTATCAACAATAATGCATATATAATCATTCTCAAAGAGGATAAAGATTGAAGCAAGGTAGTAATTACCGCCAACAGCACTGCTGCAATAACAGAGCCTGTCATACTTCCCAATCCTCCAAAGACAACTATTACTAAAATGTCAATTGATTTCTGAAATCCAAACATAGTGGGATTAATGAAGTAGAAATAGGATGAATACAAAGCACCTGCAATTCCAGCGAAAAATGCACCTAAAGCAAAGGCCATTACTTTGTACCTAGTAGTATTAATACCCATGGATTCAGCAGCAATTTCGTCTTCCCTAATGGATATACAGGCTCGGCCTTGAGAAGATTTAACAAAATTGCTTATTAATATTAGTGTAAGAACAGTAAAAACATATAGCCACAACCAATTTGTAAACCTGGGTATACCATTTAATCCAGCGGCACCGTTAGTTATTTCCATATTCAAAAATACAACCCTTATAATTTCAGCCATACCCAAGGTAGCAATAGCCAAGTAATCACCTTTAAGTCTCAAGGTTGGTATACCTATTATTATTCCCACTATAGCTGCTACAATAGCGCCTAGAATAATACCAATTAAAAAACCTGTTGTAGATTTCATACTCATATTCACAAGGGCACCAGCATAGGCTCCTATAGACATAAAGCCGGCATGGCCCAAAGAAAACTGTCCCGTAAAGCCCGTTACTAAGTTCAAGCTTACCGCAAGAATTATATTTATACAAATGGTTGCAATAGTTATTTCATAAAAACTAGATATAACTTTAGTGGTTATAAGAACTTGGACAAGGGCGTAAATCGCTACTATTATAATTAGAGTCAATATGTTCCTTTTATTTAATACCTTCATACTACACCTTCTCCTTCGTATTCTTGCCTAATAAACCGGAAGGTTTTAAAATCAATATCAGGATTAAGAATGCAAATACCGCCGCATCTCTGTACATTGAATTACCATATCCTGAAACTAATGTTTCAAGCATTCCTATTGAAAGCCCTCCAATCATGGCACCAGGTATACTTCCTATACCTCCAAAAACTGCTGCAACGAAAGCCTTTAAACCAGGCATCATTCCCATAAGGGGATCGATAGAGTTATAATATATTCCAACTAACACTCCTCCTGCTCCCGCCAGGGCGGAACCGATGGCGAAAGTAAAGGAAATGGTATTGTCCACCTTTATTCCCATGAGCTGAGCTGCATCCTTGTCTGCAGACACCGCTCTCATAGCTTTACCTACCTTGGTTTTATTAACCACATATTGAAGGATTATCATTAAAACTATGGTAGTTAAAACAATGTATATTTGTTGCATATTTATAATAATGTTTCCGAATTTGAATACTTTTGGGGATAGTAATTTAGGATAAGATCTCACTTCCGGTCCTACAAAGTACATCATAGTATATTCCAATAGAAGAGAAACACCAATAGCAGTAATCAAAACTGCAATACGGGTAGAATTTCTAAGAGGTTTGTAGGCTATTTTTTCAATACTCATACCTAGAACAGCGCAAGTTACCATAGATATAATTAATGCAGGAATAAAACCCAAACCTAAATAAGTGGTTACTGCAAAACCCACATAAGCTCCTACCATGTATACATCCCCATGAGCAAAGTTTATCAACTTAATAATTCCATAAACCATGGTATAACCTAAAGCTACCAAGGCATAAATACTTCCAAGGGAAACTCCGTTAACAATTTGTTGCAAAAATTGATCCAAGGTTGCACCTCCTTTAGTTGCTATAAAACAAGTTAGCATATAATGCTAACTTGCCCTTTGTTACCTATTTTATTAATTAGGATCTACTTTAATACTTGATGATTGAACACCATTCTTCAACTCTATAACTACGATAGATTTAACTGGGTTATGATTTTCATCCATATCGAATGTTCCTGTTACACCTTCAAATCCCTTTGTTTCAGCAAGAGCATCTCTAATTGCATCTGGATCTGCAGAACCTGCACGTTTAATTGCATCTGCTGCCCATTTTCCCAAGTCATAGCCTAAAGCATTAAATGCATTAGGTTCAACGCCGTATTTTTCTTTATAGGAAGCTATAAAATCTTGTACTAAAGGATCTTCATCTAATGAAGAATAATGATTTGAGAAATATACATCCGTTAAAGCTTCCTCTCCTGCAAGTTCTAAAAGTACGGGAGAATCAAATCCATCAGCACCAAGTATTGGAGCATCTATACCTAAGTCACGAGCTTGCTTTATAATTAAGCCTGCTTCCTGATAGTATCCTGGTATAAATATTACATCAAAGTCTTTTCCTCTAATACTTGTTAATATCGCATTAAAATCTTTGTCATCCTTAACATATCCTTCTTCAGCTACTAATTGTCCTCCAGCAGCTTCAAAAGTCTCTTTGAAGTTCTTAGCAAGTCCTTTACCATAATCACTTGAAGTATCGGTAATCATAACTGCCTTAGTTGCATTTAAGTTATTTAGTGCAAAGTTTGCCATTGTTACTCCCTGGAAGGAGTCATTAAAACATAACCTGAATGCATAATCATAAACATTGCCATCAGCATCTATAGTAACTCCTACGTCAGCAGTTGATGATGATGAAAGTACTGGAATTCCATTGCTCTGTGCCACAGGAATAGTAGCCATGAAGTTTCCTGAAGTTGCAGGACCTAAACACATAACCACGCCTTCCTGAGTCATAAGTCTGGTAGCTACTGAAGTTGCTTCGGAAGATTCAGATTTATTATCTATTACCACGGGGATAATTTCCTTACCATCAATTCCGCCTGCTTCATTTATTTCATCAAAAGCCATCAGTATTCCGTCAACACTGGATTGGCCGTAAGATGCAACTCCTCCAGTAAGTTCATAGTTGATACCGACTTTAATTCCCTCTTTATCTGTATTATTGTTTGCTCCGTTTTCAACTGCATCGTTACCACAACCAATGAGCAAACTCATCACCAAAAGTATTGAAAGTAACGATAAAATAGTTCTTTTTCTCAATAATAACACCACCTTGTTTTATGTATTTTAAAAGATATATTAATACAATTTAAGTTGCTTGTCAACAACAATTTATTTTTTTTGCCATATTACTATTATGCCCAAAAAACATAAAAAAAGCCTCCCGCATGGGAAGCTTATGGAAATGTACTATTAGCAGTGGTCGCCAATTCCTCCAACTCTGTCGCAGCTGCAGAACAATATTACTAATAGCAAGAAGAAGAATAGCAGGCTGTCATTATCTCTGAAACCACCAACTCCTCCTATTAAGCCATCATCTCCGCAGAAGCATGCAAGAACTACTAAAAGTAAGAAGAAGAATAATAAACTGTCCCCGCTGTCTCCTAATATATTGTTAAACATATAGAACCTCCTAAAAATAATTTTTCTATATATTATTCAACAGGACTGTCAAGTGTTACTTTATTAATCTTCATTTAATGTTTTTAAATAATATATTATTTTATCAAAAAAGCTGTTTCCCCTTCCATGATAGTAAGAATGTCTTGCTGGTGGATCTTTTCGTCTGTATCTATCAAGATTATCCCTGATATTTTCCATACTGCCTACCATATCCAGCAAGTATTCCTTGGAATAATCCTCCTCATAAAATTCATTGGTTAATTTGTTTAATAAATAATAAAGTTCTATTATGTCGTACATCTTACTGATAGCATCCCTGTCGTATTTTTTCTTGTCCAATTCCATCCCTCCATTTATTCCTATTATATGAAAACTTATTAAGGCTGATAGCACCCAAATTAATAAATTTTCACTTAAAGATTTGTGGAATACCCTCAAGCAATATATTTTTCCTTTGTTTTTATAAACCTTTGTTATATAATAGGATATATAAATTTTAGAGGTGGTAATATGAGAACATTCTTTAATATTATTATACTAGGACTTATAGGTTTATGTTCATCCACATACTTGTTTAACCTGTCCCCCATTGATTATAGAGGGACAATTGAAATACAAACTCCTGTCGAAGAAAGCACTTTGACTTTACAGACAACTGAAAAGGAATTACAAAACCCTGAATCCATAACAATTAAACATGTGTCTTCCAAGGAGGAAGTTATAAAAATTGTTACAGAAAGTATTTTCAATGTAGATATTTATAAGGACAATAAACTAATTGAAAGCAATGTAAGAAACTTAGAACTTATTTCTCCCTCTGTAAATACTACAATTTCAGTAAGTAAGGATAATCCCATTATTACCACTTTAAATATAAGTCAAAAAAATTTAAAATTAGAGGATGGAAAGTATACCTTTGTATTTACTTCAAATTTAATAGCTGATGGAGATAAATCATCCTTAACTATCACTGCTACCTATGATACAGGAGGGAAATATTACCCAGCTGTTAATGCAGCTCCCCCAGGAACAAAAGGTTTAACCCTTTACTTTGTAACTGAAAAGGACGGTCCCCTAATTCCTGTAACAAGATTTGTAGTTGAAGATAAGTCTATAACCAGAATGGCAATCGAACAACTTCAAAACGGTCCCTTAGATAATCAGCTCAAATCCGTTATAAAAGATGTTACCAACACTACCTACAATAACGGTAATGTGGTAATCGACATTCCAGCTTCCTATGAAGACTATAACAAAGAAGATATAGGAGAATTAGCCTATAATTCATTCGTAAAAACTATTTTTGCCGTTGACAGATACTGGCCTATATACAGCGTTACCTTTACCGTCGACAGAAACAGGATTGAAAAGTATTTTAACGGTATAGAAACAACTTCACTGCCTAACTTAGAGAAAAATTATTTAATTTATATGGCCTATAAGGCAGGAGACAGGTACTATCTCTTTGATTATGAATTAGATCTGGTAAAGGCAGGAATTAATGACAGGGATACTGTAGAAATTAAAGCACAAAAATTATTTGATGCCTACTATGATATAGATTTATCTTATGGAATAAACCCTGTACCTAAACTTACACTTAACAATACAGCTATGGAGGGGAGGACTCTTATCCTTGATTTTAGCGAAGAGTTGTTAAATGTTTATAAGGATAGAAACGACTTAAGACTAATGATGATTGAATCTCTTATGTATACCTTCACCACCATACCAGGTGTTGATAGTATAAAAATAACTGTTAATGGAGAAGAACTGAAAAATTTTGTTAAAGATTTGGATACTACAAAGATTTTGTATCCTCCAGAATTTATTAATCCGGAGTCAGTGGAAATAACGGAATAATATAAGGGTGTGAGATATCAATCTCCACCCTTTTTATTAAATTTCCAATAATCTTTTACCTGTAGGAGTGTTCTTGAACACTGCCAAAAATGCTGCCGACACTATTATTCCTATGGCTGACTGTACAATATTTCCCGGAATTTCACTGATGGTTGATAAGAAATTTCCTACTATTAGGGAACCTACCACATAGTAGGCACCAATCTGCCAAACACTTCCTAACAAGGCTCCTCCAATCCACCTATTCTTCATGCGGGTAGGAAGTCTTTCAATTACACTTCCCATAATTAAAGCCATAATAGCTTTTATTATAAATGTAGGAATTACATAGAAACTGTATCCCCCTATAAAATCTGCCAAGGAAGCACCTATAGCACCTGCCCAGGCACCATTTCTCTTGCCTAACAAAATTACTCCTAAAAATATAAATCCATCTCCCAAATGAGTATATCCCCCTGTTACAGGCGAAGGTACCTTTATTATAAACGTTGCAACGCAAACTAATGCTGCCAACAATGAAGTATACACCATTTCTTTTATTTTCTTATCATCCATTATATCACCGCCTATAGAATAGTAGCTATACATATTATATAATATTCTGTACTCTTTGAAAGATACAGTTTTTCATTTTGTTTAAATGACAGATAAGAAAATAAAAAAAATGCAGTTTACTGCATAAAAAACTGTGCACCCTCCTTCGACAATACATCACAAGCGTTACTCTTACAGTTAGCTCAAACCCAGCACCCTTGCGTCACACAAAATGATCTACTTACTGCTGCTTCCTTCCGGACCTGACAGGGTTCATAGGATTTTGTTGCGCAAGACCAAGTTCTCAACACCACTTGTAAAAGGCAGACCTCACAATGTAAGCCTCTAAGAGGGAATTCCACCTTGCTATAGCGGATTGCAAGTACAGGGCACCGCTACCTCCCCGTGTAGCACAGTACAAGAATAATATCACAATTCAAAAGTTGTGTCAATGTAATAATTTGCCGATTTACTTAAGAAGTTCTAAGGTTTTTTCCTCTTCAAATTGCTTTGTGTATAAATCGTAATAGTAGCCTTTTTTAGATATTAAATCCTTATGGGTACCTCTTTCAATTATTTTTCCATCCCTAACAACCAATATAATATCAGCACGTTTTATGGTGGAAAGTCTGTGAGCTATTATGAAAGAGGTGCGTCCTTTAAGTAAGTATTCTATACCCTTTTGTATAAGCTCTTCCGTTTGTGTGTCTACAGAAGATGTAGCTTCATCTAAAATAAATATTTTAGGATTTGCCAATATAGCTCTTGCTATAGAAATTAACTGCTTTTCCCCTGTGGAAAGTCTGTCTCCACCTTCCCCTACCTGGGTATCATAACCTTTTTCCAAGTTATTGACTATAGTATCCACCGAGGCAATTTTAGCCGCTTCCATTATTTCGTCTTCAGTTGCATCTAATTTACCATACCTTATATTTTCTCTGATGGTACCGGAAAACAAGTGAGGGTTTTGAAGTACATAACCTATATTGGAATGAAGCCACAACTGGGATCTTTCCCTGTAATCCTTACCATCAATTAATATTTCACCTTCCGTAGGCTCAAAAAACCTACAAATTAAGTTCACTATAGTACTTTTACCAGCTCCAGTTTCTCCAACTATAGCAACATTAGTGCCTGCAGGGATGTGAAGGTTAAAATTTTCCAATACCATTTCCGTGCCATCTGGATATTTAAAACTAACATTTTTAAATTCAATTTCTCCAACTATTTCTTCCCAGTTCTCTCTTTTAGGATGAATATTATCCCCATATTTTTCTACTACGCTATCTCTGTCTTTTATTAAAGGTTCCCGCTCTAATAAATCTATTACTCTTTCAATATTAGCCTGTAAAGAAATAATTTCTGAAAATGTTCTTGCCACATGCTGAATAGGCTCAAATATATTTATTGCATAAGAAAGAAAAGCAGAAAGGGTTCCTATTTGAATAATTTGCTCCATGGCTAACTTTCCACCTCTTGCCAATACTAAGGCCGTTAACAGGGAACCGAAAAATACGATTATGGGTATATATATGGCATTTAATCCTGCTAATCTAACTGCGGTAGACTCCATACCCCTGCTTATTTTTTTAAATTCCTTTAAGTTTTCGTCTTCTATTACCAATGTTTTGGAAGTCCTGGCTCCCATTATTCCCTCATTAAAGCTTCCTGTTATTATGGAATTCATTTTTCTTAACTTTCTGCCGGTATGGAGAATTTTTTTCTGAAAATAAACTGTAATAAAAGCCATAAAGGGAACTACAATCATTACGATTATAGCTAATTTAGCATTGAGCAAAAACATTGCAATAAAGGCACCTACTACATAGGCAAAGGACCAAAATACATCTACCAATCCCCAAGCAATCATGGTACCAATTTTATTTGTATCGCTTAAAACCCGTGCCAGTATATAACCTACGGGAGTAGTATTGTAGTAGGCCAGGGAAAGATTCTGCAGATGGACAAATATTTCATTTCTTAAATCCATCCCTATATGCATTTCCACCTCTATTGCCATACGGGCGAAGACGATAATAGATAAGGTCAAAGTCACTAGGACTGTGGCATACAACAGAATATATTTATTTAATCCCTCCGTTGTAGCTTTTACTATGAAATTATCCACAGCATATTTTTGGAATAAGGGTATTGACAAGTCCAATACTGCACTAAGAAACATAAGTAGCATTATTCCAATTACTTTCCCCAGGTAGGGTCTGAAGAATCTGCTTATTTTCAACCAGGGCTTTATGTTAAAAGATTTATAACCTTCTTCCTCGTAAACCATTATTTTTCCTCCAATAAATTCATTTGAATATTGTAAATATCCTTATAAATTCCATCCCTGTTAATAAGCTCTTCATGGCTACCTAAGTCAGCTACTTCCCCCTTATCTAACACTAATATCATATCTGCTTCCATTAAAGTGGTAATTCGGTGGGATATTAATATAACTGTTGTGTTACTTTTATGCTTTTTCAGTTCCGAACGAATTTTTACATCTGTATCGGCATCCACAGCAGATAAAGAATCATCAAATATCATTATGGGTGTTTTTCTAAGAAGCATACGGGCTATAGACACTCTTTGTTTTTGTCCTCCAGACAAGGTTACTCCCCTTTCCCCTACAATTGTATCGTAACCTTTTGAAAATCCTTCAATTGCCCTGTCCACTTGAGCTATTGATGCAGCTTCCTTTATTTCTTCCATATTAGCTTCTGGTTTTGCTATACTTATATTTTCTTTAATTGTTCGGGAGAAGAGAAAAGGTTCTTGAAGCACCATGCCTATATTCTTTCTTAAATGTTCCCTCTTTATATTTCTTATATCTACTCCCCCTATGGTAATACTGCCCATTCCTTCAGGCAAATCATATAAACGATTTAACAGATGCATAAGGGTGGTTTTTCCAGAACCGGTACCTCCTAATATAGCAAAAGTACTTCCAGCCTTTATTTTAAAGCTAACATTTTTTAGTACCGGACTTTTTTCATATTCGAAGGTAACATTTTTAAATTCAATATCCTTGTAAAGGTCTGGAGTAAGGGAATCTGGGCTGTCTTCTTCCTGAGGCTCCTTTAAAATTTCACATATTCTGTTTAAGGAAACCTTGGTCTTACTAAGCTCTCCTAAAATCCTTCCAAAACTTCTGAGAGGCCAGGAAATCATAGATGTATAGGAAATGAAAGCCATTAATTCCCCCAAAGTAATTATACCCTTAACCCCATAGACAGTTCCATAGACAACTACGACCATCAAGAGTAATCCCGTAACTAAATCACCTATTCCCCAATAGTATCCCAATTGGTACCCTAGCTTAACCCATAGTTCTGAAAAGATTTTGTTTTTTTCTGTGAATCTTTCTATTTCATACTTTTCCCTTCCAAAAGCCCTTACAACTCTTACGCCGGTTAAGTTCTCCTGTGTCCTGCTGAAGAGTTCACCCTCAGCTTCATCAGCTACTAAGAACTTTCTTGATAAAATACCATAGAAAATTGTAGTGTACAATATTACTAGGGGCATAAAAACCAATACTATCATAGTAAGCTGGTAATTCATTGAAAACATCAAAATAAGGGAGATTATTATCAACATTATAGTTCTGAACATTTCAATCAGTTGAGTACCGATGAAATTATGAACTATTTCCACGTCAGAAGTGGATCTTTGGATTATATCTCCCGTTTGATTTTTTACATGCCAGCTGTAGGGTAATTTCTGTATATGTTCAAACAAACTGTCCCTTATATTTTTTATAATTCCTTCCGTTCCCTTGGCAGCTGTTATTCTGCCTAAATAATCACTTAAGGCTGTTACAAGGGCCAGTATTAATATTATAACTGCACAAACCCATAAATTCTCTTTAAAAAACTCTATCCCGCCCATAAAATCTATTGTATTTTTAATGGGCTTTATGTAATTTAAGGAAACATCCCCAATAACAGAGTCTACCGTAAATCTTATAACTTGGGGCGTGGCAAAGCCTGCAGCCACTTTAATAATGGTTGCCACTGCTGATATTAAGAAAAATTTAATAAATCCCTTGGAATGAAGCAATAAAATTTTGAGATTTGACTGTTTCATACAAACTCCGAATTATATGGTGACATTCCTCTGTGTCCCGATTATATTTGTCAACATAAAATAAATAAGCAATATAAAATTGCTTATTCATTCTATAATAATATTGAATTTGTGTCAATAAAACCTAAGATTGTTCCTTTATATAACTTTCAAAATTTTCACTGTACTTTATAGTTCCGTCTGTAAAAACCCACATAGCTTCAGTACCTGGTAAAGAGTTGATAAATTCCATTCCTTCTTCAAAAGGCATGGCAAAAGTTGCCGTTGAAAGTGCATCCGCCATACCTGAGTCTTCGCAAATTATAGTAATTGCAGAAAAATACTCAGCTGGATACAAGGTATCTTTATCGATTATATGGTTGTATTTTTCACCATTAACAACATAGTATCTTTCGTAATCACCACTGGTAACCATGGACATGTCATCAATTTTAACTAGTTTTAAAATAGACTGTCCCCTGGGAGAGTTAGGATCTTGAACTCCCACATTCCAAGAATCCCCCGTAACTATATTGTTGTTAATTGCCCGAACATTTCCACCTACTGACAATAATCCAGAAGTAAGTCCCTTTTCTCTTACAATTTTGCTTACCTGTTCCGTAGCATACCCTTTAGCTACAGCACCTACATCCAAACTCATTAGAGGGTCTCTTAAAAATACCGTGGATGCTTTTTCATCAATGATTATATCTTCAATGTTCGTATGCTCAGCAGCCTTTTTTAGTTCTTCTATTGGGGGTAGGGATGCATTGTCAGGATCATCTATTCCTTCTGTTCTATATTCATGCCAAATTTTTAATACGGCTCCAAAAGCAATATTTGTCTCGCCATTTGTTTTCTCATATACTTCCTTGGAGAACTTAAGTAAGTCAATAATTCTTTGATCTACCTTAACAGGTTTTATTCCTGCATTGTCATTTATTGTTTTAATATTATTTATACCTTCATAATCGTTGTAAATATCATAGAGTTGGTGATATTCCTTTAGATTATCATAAATAACCTGGGCATATTCCTTAAACTCTTCCTTGCTATGGGCGAAACCTACAATCCTGGTTACCGTATCAAACAAAATTATAAATTCTGATTCGTACCTGACAAGTTCCTTTTCTTTACAGGAAGTTAAACTAATTAAAATTAAAATGACCATTAATATTGAAACAACTTTTCTTATCAACTTTCACCTCTTGAAGCTAAAGGGGCAATTCCATGCCCCTAAAATTAATTGCTATTTGCGTTAACAAATGCTTTTTCTATATTATCCTTGATGTCTATAATTCCTACTGTTACAGAAGATACTAAATCTTCATCTGTAGGATAACCACCTTCATCAACGGAAATACCTTTTATTTCTTCTACAGTCTTACCTACAATATACTCTGAAAACGCATCTGCCTGCTCATACCATTCTCTTCCTATGGCAGAAGCTCTCTTCATTCCGTAGTCTTCACCTAATTCCACCTTTGTTATTGGTGCAACAGATAAATCTGTAGTAATTTTACCTGTAGCATCAAAGTTAACATTAGACTGAGAAGCATCGATTATAGAACTTGTTACTCTGCCTTCACTATCAAATGTTGCTGCTGTGTAAGTGGAATAAGCTTGTGCTAAACCTTCAGCATCAGCCGTTGCATCTTTAGATTTAGAAATCTTTGTTGTAACTGCCAAGCCTAAATTATCGGAAGCTTTTGCTCCTAAATTCTGAGCATTAGCTGCTGCTTTTTCGATAGCTTCTACATAAGAATTAATTTTTATTGTTACTGATGATACTAAATCAGCTTCTGTTGGAACTCCTGATTCGTCAACAGCAATACTTTTAACTTCTTCTATAGTTTTTCCTTTTACATATTCAGCAAGAGCATTAGCTTGTTCATACCATTCTTTATCAATACTTGATACTCTGCCCATTCCGTATTCTTCTTTAAGTTCTTGCTTTGATTTATATACTGTAGATAGGTCAGGTACTATTTTACCTTCATTAGTAAAACCTATTACAGTTTGAGCAGTATCTATTTTAGTTTGCACTATTTTTCCGTCTTTGTCAATAGTAAGTGCAACAATTACTGAATCAGTTTGAGCTGCACCATCATTTTCTCCTGCATCCCTTGACTTTTGAATTGATGAAACTACTGCCAAGCCTGTTTTCACTTCATCATCTGCCAATGGTTCTTCTGCTGCCGGTTCTTCTTCTGGCTCTTCTGCTGCCGGCTCTTCTACTTTAGGTTCCTCTGTCTGAGGAGTTTCAACCTGAGGTTGTTCCTTTGTACATCCTACAAAAGCAAATAGGGACATTGCTAATACTAATAATAGTACTAATGATTTTTTCATTACTTTCCTCCATAAAATCATAATTTATATAATCAGCATTTCTGCTGGTTATAACTATGCACATGCTAAAATAAGCATAAAATTAACAAACTCTTCCATAGTTATAGGATGGTTAAAAATAACAAACGTTTTCGTTCAGTAATGCTGAACGGCGTTCTCGTTCATGCCTTAAATAAATGGATACTTAGATTCCTCTGTATCCTATGCTATAAGATATTTCCTTAGCTGCTTCTTTTATTATAGGTATTAATTGACAAATTTTTTCTTCTGTCATTCTGAAAGCAGGTCCTGTTGTACTTATGCTGAACTTCGCATCTCCATTATAATCGAAAATGGGTGCAGCAACACACTTTATTCCTTCAACAACTTCTTCATTGTCTATGGCAAAACCCTGTTCTTTCATTTCTTTTAATCTTTTGACGAATTCACATTTGTCAGTTATGGTATTGGGAGTATATTTGGGTATTTCTTCTGGCAGATAATTGTCTATTTTGTCCAAGTCTTGATAACATAATATTATTCTGCCATCTGCCGTAGTATATGCTGGTAACTTGGCCCCTATTGTAGTTGAAGTTTTAATGGACCTATTACATTCCTGCTTCTCTATCCAAACCACATCAGAACCATCAAGCATGGCAATATGCACTGTTTCTTCAATTTTCGAACATACTTCCTTAATTACAGGGAGTGCTGCACTCCTTATATTTAAGGAATTCATAACTATGTCACCGAATTCTATAAACCTTATTCCCAGCCTATACCTTTGCGTATTTTTATCTTGGCTGATAAAGCCGTGATGTTTAAGTGTTGTTAAAATCCCATGAACAGTGCTCTTGTTTAAATCTAATCTTTCGGATATTTCCGACAATTTTAGTTCTTTTTTTCCTCTGAAACATTCAATAATAGCAACAGCCCTATCTATGGCCTGAACAGTATTTCTTTTTTTCATATCCACCTACCCGCAAATTTTAGCACAATCATTTCAATAAATCAATAATAAATAATTAATTAACAAATATTTCTTTGATTGTCCAATAATTGGTTAACCCATCCTTTTTTCCGTCATTTTAAATAATTTAAATTGTACTGTTGATAATATTTCTAAAGCTGCAATACATGACAATTAATATTATCACCCGGCAAAAAAATTGTCAAAGGAAAAAAATATTAATTGATTGTCAAAATAAAAACCCACCCAATAGGGCAATCCAAATACTTTGGGCCTGGGAACCTTGTTTACAATAAAATTTTGTAGACATAGAAAGATAAATAGGTTAGTATATATAAAAATACATTAAGGAAGGGATAGCATGATTACAAAAGAAAAAGCATGGGAATTGCTGAAAAAATATAACAAGGAAGAATTTCATTTACAACATGCAAAAACCGTTAGCTTTGTAATGGGACATTTCGCAAAAAAATTAGGTTTTGCAAATGAAGTTGAATTTTGGGAAATAGTAGGGCTTCTGCATGACATTGACTTTGAAATGTATCCCGATGAACACTGTGTAAAAATGCAGGAAATACTTCGTGAAGAGGGAGTGGATGAAAATATAATTCGTTCAGCAGCCAGTCACGGATATGGCCTTACTAATGTTACTATTAAACCAGAGCACACCATGGAAAAAGTACTGTTTGCCACCGATGAATTAACAGGTTTAATATGGGCTGCTGCACTAATGCGCCCCTCAAAAAGTACCTTGGATATGGGACTTAAATCTTTAAAGAAAAAATACAAATCTCCAAGCTTTGCTGCAGGATGTTCCAGAGAGGCCATTAAAGCTGGAGCTGATATGTTAGGATGGGAATTGGATCATCTGTTAAATGAAACCTTGGAAGCAATGCAAGAATTCGAAAAATCAAGTAAACAGGAATAAGAATTATAAGGGACACCGAAGTGTCCCCTTAATATTTAATTAGCCGAAGCTGGCGATTTTTTTAGTTTCAATGACTCTTTCAATTTATTTCGTATTACAGTAAATAAGAGGCATGAAATTACTGTAATTGGTATAACGGTAAAGGTACATAATAATATTTTATTGGTAACTGATAAGAAGTTTTTTTCCGCATATGTTAGCATAATTGTTAAAACCAAGGGGTGCATTAAGTATATATAGTAAGAACTTTGGCCGAAAACTCTTATAAAACCATAAATATTTTTCAATTTTTCCTTCATTAACAAACCAAAGGAATAAACTAAGAATACAGATACAGAAGAAAAAACAAACCATATAGAAGTATAAGCTGGCGAGTTGTAATGAGAAACCATAGTATAAATTATACTCATAACCACATAGCCTGCTGCAATATACTTTGTATTTTTCTTCAACCATTCTAGGACCTTGTTATATTCCATAGAAACATAAATTCCCAACATATAAAATACCATGTATTTTAAGAACAATCTGTCGGAAAGCTCAAACCTTATAAATTCTGCAGATAAATATGTTATTATTCCAGCAATAATGAGAATAGTAACTTGCTTTTCAGATCTTTTTAAAATAAAGTAAAATATCGGCCCTACTAGGTACATTTGTACAATAATTATAACGAAGTAAAGATGGTAGGACATGGTGCCGTGCAATACTCTATCCACGAAGAAATTCATATCCCTGGTATAGTATCCATAATAAATATATACATTATAATAAATAACACACCACACTAAGTATGCTACTAGGACCTTGGACAGCCTTTTTTTAAGAAAGTCAAAATATTTAAACTCTCTGTTCTTATGACTGTAGCTATAAAAACTTGTAACACCACTTAAGAATATAAAGACGGGTGTGGTGAATTTTAAACATCTGTTTAAAAAAAGCATTAAAATATTTGGAAAACTTCCACTTATATACTCAGTTACTCCCGTTGCCGTTATATGTACTATCATAACCGCAAAGCAGGCAACAAATCTCATATAATCCAATTCATACATTCTGTTTGAATTAACTTTAGACATATAACCACTCTCTTAAGTTTTTTGTCTATTTTAACATGTAAAAAGGGAAAAAGCAATTAATGCTTTTTCCCTTAGTTAAAGATTGCTGTTTCTATATTGTTTTAAAAGATAAATATATTTTTGCTCCGCTGCCTCAATCTTATAAATTGCATAATCAACTAAATCAGGATGAGAGACATTTTCAAAAATATTTTTTGCATCTTCCCATTCCTTTTTAGCTTTTTCAATGTTCATAAACATTTCATCTTTCTCTATATCTTGTTTTATTTTAAAGTTTTGAAAAATACTTTTTAAACTGATTTTATTCCGAATACTATTCATGGAAAAAACCTCCTATCCTTATTATTATAGACAGAAGGTTCCTTTTTATACCTATAATACCAATAGAAATTACCCCAATTTATGAATAATCAGTTACTATTTTCTTTTTCTAATTTCAATAAGTGCTCCTTAATATGGAGTCCTCCTCCATAACCTACTAATTTTCCGTTTTTACCTATTACCCTATGACAGGGAATAATAATTGAAATAGGATTTCTGTTGTTAGCCATACCCACAGCCCTGGATGCTTTTTCATTTCCCACAGCTAGGGCTATATCTTTATAACTTTTAGTTTCTCCATAGGGTATATTCATGAGAGAATTCCATACTTTTTGTTGAAATTCTGTACCCTTGGGAGATATGGGAATACTAAAAGTTTTCCTCCTACCCTCTAAGTATTCCTTTATTTGCCTGTAGGCTTCCTTTATGAGAGGGGTTTCTCTTACTTCCCCTTTTACATCTTCACCTTCAAAGAAAACATCAGTTATGGCATGTCCATCTTCTCCAATGCCTATTTTACCTATTATTGTCCTATAGTAATATATACTTTTCATAAGTTCCTCCTAAAGGAATATTTCCGGCTCTTTTCTTTCAGTAAGTTCAATTTCCAATTCATACTTATGTCTTAAATAATTTTCATCATCATAGTACTTGGCACTAACAGGACAACTTTTAATACAGGCTCCACACTTAATACATATGTAGTTTAATTTGCTCACATCATTATAATCAATGGAACCCATAGGACATAAAGAGACACATAATTTACAGTCAACACACTCTTCATTAGTCTTAGGTTTTATTTTTCTGAAATCCACATCTTCCCCTTTTTCATTCTTGGGTTTATAGTATGGTCTGTATACTTCGTTGCCAGGTACAACTACGTCTTGTCCATTTTCAGAAGAAATTTTCGCATGGATTTCTTTTGCAAACATTCTTACCTTTTTTAAATCCTTTTCATCAGGTCTACCCTTAGCTAGTGTTTTAGAAAATGAATGTTCTCCTATAAAGGCACCGCCGGCTATAACTTTAAAACCATTATTATTCAAAATATCTTTAAGTTCAATTAATGCATCATCGTAGTTTCTGTTTCCATAAAGTACTAAGGCAACAGCCTTTGCCCCATCCGATTGAATAGTGTTCAAGAATTTTAACAGCACATTTGGAACTCTTCCTGCATATACAGGCAAACCTACTATAACTAAGTCGCCATTGCCAAAGTGTAAAGGCTTCTCTCTATTTGAAGGTAGGGTAAAATCATAAAAATATGTATCTGTTTTTAAGTATTTCGATAATTCATCTGCCAAGCTCGTTACTACCTTCTTTGTAGTTCCTGTAGCACTGAAAAAAACTCCGTTGACCTTGTTGTACATACTACCACCGCCTATATTTTTTACTTACATTGTAACAAAGTAAAAGGCCAAATACAATCCTTTCAAGCTCAGATCACTTAATTCTACGGTAGTTGTGGTTTATGCTAATTTATTCAAAAAATACTCAGCTTCTGTTTGGCGGAGGGGTTTGCTGAAATAATATCCCTGAATTCCGTCACACCCTAACTCAGCAAGTACTTCCAATTGGTTCTTAGTTTCCACGCCTTCAGCTATGATTTCAAATTTTAAATATTGAGCTAATGTAACTATACTTTTAAATACTACCTTGTTTCTATTACTTTCAATATTATCCACAATTGATTTATCTATTTTTAAAGTACTAATCTGAAATTCTAATAAAGAGCTTAAATTAGAATATCCAGTACCAAAGTCATCTATAGCTATCTTGAAACCCTTTTCAATAAGCTCATTTATAATTCCAATGTTTTCATCGCAAGTTTCCATTAATGTTCCTTCCGTTATTTCTATTTCCAACTGGCAATGAGGAATACAATACTTTTTACAAAGATTCAACAAATTAGACATGAAATCTCTTCTCTTAAGTTGAATGGGAGATATATTTACAGATATGGTTTTAAATCTATAACCATTTTCTCTCCACTTGTAGGCTGTTTTTAAAGTTTCTTCCAATACCCAGTTACCTATGCCTACAATATATCCCTTACTTTCTGCTATAGGAATAAATTCATTAGGGGGAACATTGCCTAATTTATGGTTATACCACCTTAAAAGCACTTCAAAACCAGAAACTCTATTACTTAAAATATCCATCTTTGGCTGATACTGCAGGTACAATTCATTATTAACAATTGCATTTACCAGTTCAGTTTCTATTAAAGCTTTTCTAAAGTAGGATTCTGATACCTGCTTATCAAAAAATGTACATATATTCTTGCCTAATTGTTTAGATTTTTTTACTGCAAAATCACAAAATTTTATTAACTCATCTGCATCGGAACTATCATCAGGAAAAATTGTTACTCCTAAACTTAATCTAATATTAAAATAATGTTCAAATACTTTAAGAGGTTTCTTAAAATGTTCATATATTTTATTACTCAATTCCTCTACTTCTTTTATACCGTCAATACTAGGCATTAGTATTATAAATTTATCTCCATGCCACCTGGCTAATTCTTGATGATGTCCAAGTAAGGAGTTAAGAGCTTGAGAAAAATGTATTAAAACATCATTTGTGAACCAAAAACCATAGTTGTTAACTAAAGCTTTAAAATTATCAATATCGATATATATCAGTGCACCACGTTTCTTATGGGCTTCAGCTGCCTTAATAGAATTTTTGAGTTTTCTGATAAAAAATTTGTCATTAATAAGGTTTGTAAGGGGATCGTGTCCTTCATGAAGTTTATTACCTGTAACATTAAACATTATTACGTGGAGTATCCTAGACCCCATAACTTCAAATATTTTTCCCCTAACCAAGACCCATTTAATCTCTCCCGTCTTGATCTTAACCCTAAAGGTACTAAAATAAAATATTGTAAGACCATTGAGGTAATCCTCTAAGTCCTGCATGGCTAAATCTTTATCTTTATCGTAAACTATAATATCCAAAAATTCAGCTATATTCTTAGCTGTATGTAAATTGTAGCCTGAAATCTTTTCTGCAATATACATTTCATCATTGTCCATGTTCCACTTGCAAATTCCAATATCACCTACTTTTAAGGCGTGTTGGTATATTATGTCAAATTCCGCTGTGTCTGCTTTATATTCGGTATTTATAGACATACTATCCTCCTTAAGCAATGGAAATATGTATATATAATACCCTTATATTCTAGCTTTCTAAACTTTTTGTTACATTTTTTTACTTTTTTTATAGTTTCTTCATTGAAACAAAAAAGATCAGTGAAAACTCACTAATCTTTTATTGTGATACCGCCGCCACTTATAAAGTAAGATCTATATCATTAATTAATTCTGTAAACTAAAGTACATTGCTGGTGAACCGGAAAAGAAGCTGCCTTCTTCAAATAAAATATCTTTTTTCATTTTTACTTGTACCTGGTTCAATATTTTAATTAAACCAGTTCTTTCATGTTCATCAAGTTTAAACTTAATGCCATACTCATACAATCCATTCTTTTCTCTTATTCTTACAGGACTTCCATAGAATTTCATCTCAATCCCTAGTAAATTGGTAGTAAATAACATAGAAATATCTTTGTCAATGGGCAGTTTAATATTTGATACATATAAGAGCCCTCCCGGTCCTATATTTTTAATTAGAACCTTAGTATTTCCCACATTAATGTTCTTACTTTTAAAACTTATTACCGTCATTTTAGCTTCCAAGGGTTGATGGAATTTAATTCTAAAGTACTTACGTCTGTCCTTAAGTTTTGTTATGGAAGAATTGTTTGCAAAGGATGGCATGCACTTTCCTCTGTCCAGTTCTATTTCGAAACTTTCTGCCGGTATAGGATTGCAATATAAATACCCTTGTCCAGCATAACAGTTTTGCCCCCTTAAATAAAGCAATTGATCCCAATTTTCTATCCCCTCTGCAACTAACTTTATGTTAAGTTCCTTAGCCATATTAATTATTGTCTTGGTTAATAAACTGTTTGTTTTATCTTTCATAACTTTATTTATAAAAGACTTGTCTATTTTTAAAATATCAACTTTAAAAGAACTTAAATGTGAAAATGATGAATATCCTGTACCAAAATCATCAAGAGCTATTTGTATGCCGTAAGATTGTAACTTCTTAATGCTATACATCATTCTTTCAAACTTACTTATTATAATATTTTCTGTTATTTCAATAATTAAAAATTTAGGGTCCAAATTATATTCATTAATTATATTAATTATATTTCCTACAAAATTATTTTCTGAAAATTGAGTAATGGAGAAGTTAACAGAAACTTTTATACTTGATTTCTTGTTTTTTATCCATCTTTTATAATCAGAACAAACATCTCTTAACATCCATTTACCAATATCAATTATTATATCTGATTCTTCCGCCAAAGGCATGAATTCATCGGGAGACATTGTTCCCCAATCAGGATGTTCCCATCTGATTAATGCTTCTGCAGCTATTATTTCACTGGTATTTAGATTAACTATTGGTTGATAATATACCTTTAATTGATTATTTTCTATTGCCTTATGTAAATCATTTCTTAAAACAAATTCTTTATAATACTGTATGTCCAATCCTGAGGAAAAAAACTTATATTTATTTTTTCCTTCTCTAGTTGATCGTACTAAGGCTATATTCGCATTTTTATGAATGGAAATAGAATCATTGGCATCATCTGGATATATACAAACTCCAATATTGGCTGATATATTTATTTGAAATTTATCTATAATAAACTCTTTTTTTAATACTTCTACAATCTCTTCTGCTAGTTTTTCGTATCCCTCATCTGTCTTTATACCTTGTACAATAACAGCAAATTTATACTCTGAAATTCTGCTTAAAAATATATCTCCTAATACCTCTTTCAATCTTTTGACAATATCTAATAATAAACAATTTTCACAGTTAATCCCTATAGTACAATTACACTCACGTATATCGTGAATCTCTAATATCATTAATGCAAATTTCGAACCTGTTTCATCGGCATATTTGCATTGCTCCCTTAGTTTCGTCTTGAAATATACTTTATTAGGAAGGTCCGTTAAATCATCATGAGTGGAAATATGAACCATTTTCTTTTCCATTTCCACCCTTTCAGTAATATTTCTAAAATTAATGATAATCCCTTGTATTGAAGGCTTAGACATTGCATTTTTCATTATGGCTTCCAGGTATACTTCTTCCCCTGTCTTACTTTTTAATACAAGGGTACCCTTTACTTTTTTTCTAGGTTCCTTGATAGTTTCTTCTATCATTCTTGATAGTTTTTCTCTTTCTTCACCTTCATAAAAATCTAAAACATTTTTCCCTATTCTTTCTTCTACCTTAAATCCAATAACATTTTCTACTGCTTCACTTATATATTTTATTGTTCCATCTGCTTCAATAATTTCAAAAACGTCCCAGGACTCTTTTACTAAAAATTGAATTTTTTTAGTAAAAGAGTTACCTTCAATTTCTCTTAAACTATTCCCTACAGTTTTATGGGTTGTAATATCTTGAATTATTCCCACCATTTTTACAGGATTACCATTTTCATCGTATACAGCCCTGGTTTTTTCATGCAAATACTTGATGCCCTTAGATGTAGTAATTCGATAATCCACTTCATGTTCGATACCTTTCAATTCTTTGAGCCTTATTTTTTTATATTCTTCAAGATCGTCTGGGTGCACAAGCAAAAAATATTCTTCCAAGTTACCCTTAAAATTCTCAGGGCTAATTTCTATGATGCGATAAAATTCATCTGAAAAATAAATTTTTTCATTTGCTAAATCCCTCGTCCAACTTCCTATATTTGCAATCTCATGGCTAATTTTATAGTTTTCTTTTATGAATTCAGATGGTATAGTAGTTTTTTTTAGACGCTTTTTAAAATGTAACACTCTTCCACCTCCTATTAATAATACAGGTACGATATAAGGTGCCAGAAATTTCAACAATAAAAAATCTTCCTTTGATTTATATTGAGGAAGATTTCTGCTTCTCAACCGCATTTTTAAAATATGGATTAATTATACCATATTGGTATATTAAAACAAGTTTACAAAAAGTTATTTTTTTACTGCAAAAAATTACATTTGTTAATAGAACCTCACCAGACTGCAATCAAACTCCGTTGGGTATCCGGAAACCTTGTTTTTAAAAACAAAAAACACAGCACCTTTGTACTGTGTAATTGAATCTTTATTTAACTTCTCTGCATCTTTTTCATAATCCACAAAAGATTATTGTCAAATGCTATTTATTCTATTATTGCTTCCTTATTGTTTACATCTAAAACTGAAATTTTACTTGTTCCACCTAAATTAACCTCTACTAATTTTGCCAAGTCTTTTAATGCCTTCTCAAATTCATCTACCCTAGTTTCATCTACTAATTCAATACATAAGAAAGCATTAGTCGTATTTTCAGTAAGCATTGTCCTTACTGCTTCACGCCAGTTCCAGCATCTGCAGATTGCGCCCATATCATCCTTGTAAACTACTTCACCCTCATATGGAGGTGAGTTCTCTTCAGTTCCCAATGGGATAAAGTCCTCATTTCCAATAGCCTTAGTTAATCTTAAATTACCGACAAATTTATCTATATCTTCACCGCCACAAGGTAGTGCATACCTTAATGAAATTGAATTGTAAATATCTACTAGGGGATTAATAGTTCCTACAGGATTACCTTTATGAGCTCTCTTTAACAATGCTTCTATAGATGATCTTGCACCTTTCTTTGTTTTAAATTTCTGGAATGCTTCTCTCCATACTTTTATTACTGGATTTTTACTGAATTCTGGATTCTGTAAATGCTTTAATGCTTCCTTTTCTGCATCTGAAATCATTTCTATATATTGCTCATTGTCTTTTATGGTATTATCTATGCCATGACAAATTACAACTCCAATCTTTGCATTGGGGAATACTTCCCAAAAATCATCTTCAATAATAAACTTTTTCATCTGTTTACCTCCATAGTATTCTATTAAGTACTATTTCTCTTGTATTATTAACCACTTTATCATGGTATTAAATTTGAGTATTTCTTTTAATAAATTATAGCAGCTTCAAACATAAGTATTTCACTGTTTTCCGGGCAGTGTTAATTACTATATCTTTTTATACTTCCCTCTAAATTTTTCAACAATGAACTCCTTAAAAGCATGCAGATCCTCTATGTCTTTTTTCCTTACCAGAGACGCCTGGTTGACTGTTAAATAGAAAATAAAATAGTCCTTACTTTCCATTAAGTAAAAAAATTGGTCATATTTCAATTCGCCTGTTGACTTAAGTTCCTTATTCTCCATAACTATTCTGTCATCATAGAAGTTTAAAGTATTAATGCTGTCAAAGGCTCCTGTTTTATCTGTCTTTACTCGTTGGGCATTTTTTCTCTCAACCTTAAATAAAACAACGCCAACTGAAAATGAAAACAAGAAAATCCAGCTTATAATGAATTTTGAATAATCAAAGCTGCCATCCAAGCTGATAATAATGCCTCCAACCATTGAAACTAAACCAATCAATGGGAGTATGGCCTTATTTCTTCTGAAGGTTGCAATGTATAAAAATTTCCTGTAATCTTCCTTAGTCATAGTGGTGTTTATGATGATTTTTGGTTGTTCCATTTTTATCCCTCATTCTTGTACATTATTTACAAACACTATTGTTCTCAATATATCACACTATTATGATTTTTTGTAGGAAAATTTTACAATTACACATTGTCCCCTAACATTACTTATACTGACTGCAATATTCTTGAATAAAAATATAACCTTACGTCAAATGAAGTTTCTCCTCATTTGCTATAAGGTTATCTATCTATATAAACTTTATGAAAGACCTAACTTGTTTTCTTTAAGTTGTCATTACAGGAATACTAATGATAACCAAGGTACGTAAGTAATAACCATTAGCATGACTACTGCAATTGCAAAGAGTGGCATGATATATTTAAACATACTTTCCATCTTAATCTTAGCAACAGCTGCTCCAACAAACAGGTTGCAACCATATGGAGGAGTGCAAAGACCTATTGCCAGGTTTACAGCCATTATTACTCCAAAGTGAACCGGATCAACTCCCAAAGATTTTATTGTTGGCAACAACATTGGTGCAAACACTAAAATAGCTGGTACAGTAT